>FLNX01001875.1_pt1 | contig 57518 bp, 35 predicted proteins | sample 1140341 | NCBI WGS metagenome assembly FLNX01 (sample SAMEA3878208, study PRJEB12797) | bioreactor metagenome | biome: Moose rumen | place: Sweden | collected 2011-10
TTCGCAGTTTGGGTCGGCATTTGTCAGTACCGGTAACACCAACGAGTATTCGTTGGATTTCAACACCTCCACCACCGGGTTCAATGCAGGGGCGGTGCGGTTTATGCTTGGTTCCAGTAACTACCACCCTGTGAACTGTACTTTGGCGGACGGAAGTTGGCACAATATGACTTACCATGGAGATGACGGCAACTTCGAATGGCAATCTGCCCCCGCGTCAGGCGCTGACTACCGCATTATCATTAAGTTAGACAATGGTACATGGAAGGTCAAGGCATCTCCCCTCTATACCGTCACCTATGCAGGCAATGGCAGTGATGGCGGTACGCTACCCACCAATAGCAATAAGTACGCGACAGGGGAAACATTCACCGTAGCAAGTAACTCCTTTACCAAAACGGGTTACGACTTCAGTACTTGGAATGACGGCACTTCCAATTACGCAGCCAATGCTACCTACACCGTTGGCTCCGCGAATGTAACCCTCACCGCCCAATGGACGGCGAAACAATTTACTGTCACCTTTGATAAGAATTCAGGTACTTCCGGAACTGATAGTCAAACAACAACCTATGATGCTACTACCTCGGCTATAACACCTCCTACTCGTGCAGGATATACTTTCGAAGGTTACTATACCTCTGAATCAGATAACAATGGTACAGGCACTCAGGTCATCGATGCCAATGGTTCATGGAATAGCAGTGTCGCTTCTTATACAAGTGCAGGTAAATGGATTGTGACCTCAGCCCAAACTCTCTATGCCCAATGGACCGAGATTGTGACTCCAACGGTGACGGTTATTCCCACCTCTGAGTACTATGCTGCGTCGCGAGTTGATGAGGTCAATCTGTCTATAACATTCACCCACGTAGGTGCGACTGACTGGAAATATCGAGTATATAGCGGCAATAAAGAAGCTTTCTATGATCCCGATGAGCAAACATTAGGCAGTACCGGTACGGTGGTTGTAAACTGGGTTGCAAACTGTGGCATATCCGCCGGCGATTTGACTTTCCATGTTGAGTTGCTGAATGCCTCAAATGACTTTCAGGCGCAATCGGATGCATTTGTATTACACATGGAAACTCCCCACGAGGTAGCACTCGTCACGCAGACGAATAATGAAACCTCTACTGCCGGTGGTTCTATTGCAACCAGCAGCCCGATTTATCCGGCACCGCATGTGTCGAAAACCATTACGGCGAATGCCGCCAATAGCGGGTATCATTTCGCCAATTGGACAGCCTCAAATGCCAATATCACAATCGCAGATCCCACTTCATTATCAACCACTATTACCGCCTCAACAACCGGTACAGTCTATGCCAACTACGCTTCTACGGCGGATATCAATGTATATATCTATAAATATGATGCGGAAATGACCGGGGTCGTTATCGGCGCACAGCCGTATATCGGTTCCGTCGCTCAAACTGCTGTAAGCAGTGCTGCTATGACCACCACAGCAGACGGATTATGGTATAAATATACCTTTGCAAATGTTTCCTCCATTAATAATCTGGTCATTCAGTGGGCAGGCGGCGGCACGACGCAGAATTATTTGAGCGGTGCTTCCTATACACAAGATATCTATATCTATCAATCCGGCAAGACGACCCAACCCGTTTTAGTCACGACGCATGATGTGACCATAACAGCAGGGAGCAATGGTTCGGTTAGTCCAAGCGGCACCATCAAGGTTCCCGCAAGCACCTTCTCGATACCTATTACGGCTACGGCAAATACCAATTATGCTTTTGAGCAATGGGCTACCACCGGTGGCGTAACCATTACATCCGGGTCAACCCGTTCAGGTACTATTTCTATTCAAGCTACGGCAGACGGAACGGTTTCTGCATCTTTCGCCCAACTCGTATATTTCGTTAACTCAGACAATTGGGAGAATGTCATGATTTATGCTTGGGATGGTTCAACGGAATCCTTTGATGAATGGCCCGGTACGGCAATGAATGATGCCGGCTTCGATGTCACGATAGGCGGCGCGACCTATGATGTCTATTCGGTAACCGATATGTCCGAAGACTTGGACGGTTTCAGTTTCATCTTTAATAACGGAGTGACCGGTGCCGGTAAGAAACAGACAGAGGATCTCACCTATTCCACCTCTTTATTGGGTCAATACTTCTATGCCGAAAGGTGCTATACCGCTGATGCCAGTGACCATAGTTCTATTACCGATCCGGGTTCTTCCGGTACATTTTGGTATGCGACCTATGATGCGCTGACAGCAGCCTCCCCATCCTGCTTCGATATAACCGTCAAGTTGGACGGCAAAACTGAAAGTTCCCAAACCATCAGCGGTGGAACAAGTACCTCTAATATCGTGGCTTCCGTTCCGGCATGGTATAACTTTGATGAATGGGTAGTAGAGCGTGGGGAAGCGACTTTCGGCAGTTTAACGAGTGCTACTACCAATATAACTTCTGCCACTCCCGGCACGGTTATCAAAGCGACCTTCACTACTGATAAAATGATCTATTTCCAGAATGTACCGGGATGGAGTGATGTCTATGTAAGACTATTAAAAGGTAGTGATCGTTGGAGTAATGATCATGGTGTTAACTGGGGCTACTCAGTAGATATCTGCTATCATATGAGTCGCATTCCGAATACCAATATCTGGTACTATAACTACAAAGATGCCGACTGGACCGGTCCGTATGTCGCCTTTGCCGAACATTACAATAACAATTGTAACACCGAAAATGTAACATGGTTAGGAGCATCATCCGGTGTTTATCGTGGTGACTTCAATGCCTGTGCACCTATGTATGTCCCGGAGAACTACATCACAGAATACAAGACATTTTCAGGCTGTAGTCAAGCTGCGTATTATAATGGCAGAGCCTATTGGACAACCTATAACGGAACCTCTTCCGGATTTAAACTTTGGATTAAAAGTGCCGATAATACTACCACTATAGCCGAAGTGGATATGACCGGAACTGAAGAGTCCAGATTCTATACCCATACCGTTGAGTTAGAGGGGGGAACAGGCTATCATGTATATTTCCAGAGTTGTGCAGGTACGTATTACGGCGTATCTGGCAATATGTCGCCAGCCAGTTGTACGAACTGGAACATCTATAGTGGTTCTCAAAATACGTACCTTCAGACCACCGCTGCCGGAAACTATACCATTACCCTCCATTGCTTGGAGGACGGGCACCTGCAATTCAGCGTAGAGTACCCGCTTAATATCGACGATTACCGTGTGGTTTATGAAGAATTAGAGTCGAGTACTGTCCGCAAATATCACCCTTCGGATATTATCCGGCAAATATATGCTCTAAATGATAGTACAAAAGATGACACCGTCAGTTTCTTTGTGAACAAAGATGCCAATGCTTATACCAAGAAGTTAGTCGTTGAGCAATGCACCAATATTGTAGGTACAACCATTACATGGACCCCTGTAACCGGTAAGGAGTTAAGTGTAGGTGACTTAACTGCCGGTGTATATAACTTCAAATTGACCCAATCGTACACCCAAACGGGAAGTGTCAAATCGGTTAGTTCACTTACCAATATCGGCACTTATGAGGGAGACTATTATGTCCGCTCGGATGGTGCTTATGATGGTTGGGAAGGACACTCCAAAGGTACCGCTAATACGATGACACATAGTGAGGCTTCTCTCGCCACCAATGCGGAATATGACTACTATCTCTGCAAATATACTACAAGTGGAACCAATGTGAAATTCACAGTGGCAAATGACTATAGTCCATGTATATCAGATACATTGGAAGGCGACCCTTTATCCACAGACCCGTTGTATAACAGACAGACTCTGCCGGAGAATGCCAATATCCGCTTCATGTGGAATAGTCAGACCAATGCCATCAGCCGTGCCTATGTTCATGGCTCTACGGCACACCAACGCTACCTGGTACTCACCGGTGATGCGAATATCTTTGACAAGGATGGCAATACTATCGCCGCCAATGGCTCTAAAGGATTAGCCGCCAACGAACTGGAATTTGAGGATATGGGTAACTGGATTTATCAAGTCGATTTGCAAGCCAAGAGTGGCGCTACAGCCAAAGTTTCAGCTAATTACAATAGCCAAACCAGCTATTTCGTCGGTAGTTCTACCACGACTAAAACGGTAATTCAATCAGAGGACGCTGCTACTCAATATTCGCTCCGTTCTGTCTATGACTTTAAGACCAACTTATTCTGGTCGGCATGGAAAGCGGGGCATGTAGCTACAGACCTGACATTAAACACCAATGTTCTGATGATTCGCCATGCACAAGAAGCGGCTAATGCCGTTACGTTAGGAGACGATGCCGATGTGCTGCAGGTAGATTCGGCTTACGCGGCGATTGAACTGAAAAAGAGTGAGATGGTCGGACATCTAAACACAGATGCCAATATCTATACCTACTGCATGTACTATATCTCCTTCCCGTTTAATGTCAAAATAAGTGACATCTTCGGTGCAGGGTCTAAGGGAATTGAGTGGGAACTCTATAAATACAGAGGTGATTTGCGAGCCCAGCGCGGTTGGTTCGCAGAGACAGAGACTTTTTGGGAAGTAATGGGTGATGATGAAATACTGGAAGCCGGTACGGGATATGCCCTTGGCTTGGACGAAACGATCTTTAATAGCAGTTCGGCTTCCGTATGGACCAATGTTGCAGACGCTACCTATATCTATTTCCCGTCAAAAGACAAAGTAAATACTATCAGTTCGAATACCCAATCCTATACACTGCCGTCTCATCCCTGTTCTATTACACGCACCTTTACTGTGGATGGTATAGGCACGCTGAGTCATGTATTTACGGATAGCCACTGGAATATGATGGGTATACCGTTGTTCCAAAACAGTACAGGTAATCCGGGCACTTTCTTAGCGGCGATGGATGGAACACATACCCATATCGGTTATTTCTATGACTGGTCAGCTACAACCAATACATATACTATAACCAACACCGAATCCTATACCTTTAAGACCTTATTCGGCTATATGACGCAATACACGGGAACGGTTAGCTTCACCGGTGCCAGTATCGCCAATATCGTCTCCGCTCCCGTGCGTAACGAGAGCGAGGTCAACCATAAGGTTGAGTTATCGCTCTCCATGGATGAGGACTTTGCCTCTCGTACCTATGTAGAACTTAAGGCAGGAGCGTGCGACACCTTTGCCCTTTGCGAGGACGTCTATATGATTCAGTCCTCCCCGTTAGCAGATATTTATACCTTTGCAGGGGCTTATGATGTAGCGGCTAATGTGCGGTCGCAACAAAGTTGCATCGTTCCTGTAGGCGTTAATGTCCATAAGGCAGGTACTTATACCTTCTCCATGCCGAGTGAGTTTACCGGTACGGTTACCCTCATTGATAATTTCTTGGGCACGCAAACGGACCTTGGGTTAGGAGACTATTCCGTAGCTCTTAATAGAGGTATGGAGAATGAGCGTTTCTCTCTCGAAATCAACATTGAGCGAAGTTCTGCCACGGACATCGAAGGTATTGAAGGCGGCTCCATCAAGGACGGCAAAGCCCATAAGTTCGTGCGGGACGGTATTATGTACATCCTCCGAGATGGGGTAATCTATGATGCCCGCGGAGCGCGCATGAAAAGTGAAAGGTGAAAGGTGAAAAGTGAAAGGTGAAAATTGAAAGGATACAGATATGAAAAACATCATGATAACCGTGGTACTGGGTGCGCTGGTGGCGTGCTCGGTACCCGCTGCGGCGCAACAAGACAACGCATGGTCAACAGGAGGTGTTGCCGGTAGCGGAAGCGCCTACTCCTCACAGGTCACACCTGTCGGGGCAGAGTCACCTGAAGCAATGGCGACTACAACCTATTCTAACCAGTCGTCTAATGCCCGCCGAGGCAATGCCCGTAAGGTCGGTCCTTCAGACGCGGGTTATAAGGATAATTCCTCCCCCATCGGCTCTGCTCTCGCCCTCCTTACCTTCGCCGCAGTCGGAGCGGGAGTGGTCCTGAAAAGAAAGAAGGAGTAGCCCTCCGCCGCCACAAGGGGCAGAGCGCGTAACGTGTACACCATGGATGCATAACAGATCTATAAAGGTGGTCGCGTGGTGGTCCCGTTGCAAATGGGCAAGATTGTCGATTGTAGATTGTCGATTGTTAGTGAACAGAGGTTTTTGGTAGGCCGAAAAGGCTTTGCGAATAGCCCAGAGTAACCACCACTCTGTTCACTTTGTTTATCCCAAAACGCCAATGACCGATGGGGAATAATGGGATTATCCGCTTGTTCGGAAGTTAGGATTATCTGAAAAAGCGGAAATTTGAGGGGTTGTGTTGTTGCTATCGAAAATGTAGAAATTTTAGGGGGAATGTGGAAAAAGTGAAAAAATATTTGCATAAATCAGATATTTTTACTACTTTTGCGGCGTGTTGGACTGCAATAACCTACCAAAAACAGGTCAAATGAACTGCAATAACCTACTAAAAACATGTCAAATGAACTGCAATAACCTACTAAATCTATGCTTAAACGTAAGATTATAAGTGAATTAGAGTTTTGGAAAAAGAATCATGCTCATGAGGCACTTCTCGTTAAGGGTGCCAGACAAGTCGGGAAAACCACGACGATACGTGAATTTGCCGCTCAAAATTATAAACATTTAGTGGAGGTGAATTTTGAACAAAACCCGCAAGCCAAAGAGGCTTTTAGTGGAATATTAAACACCCAAACAGTTGTCTATCGTTTGAGCGCGATGGGCTATGGACCGTTTGTGGAGGGACAGACCTTGGTCTTTTTTGACGAAATACAAAGTTGCCCTGCCGCGCGAACTGCTATTAAGTTTTTGGTCGAGGAGGGTAAGTACGATTATATCGAATCCGGTTCTTTACTGGGTATCAATTATGCAGATATAAGTAGTTATCCGGTTGGTTATGAGAGCCAAATACAGATGTACCCGTTAGATTTTGAGGAATGGCTTTGGGCGAATAACATTGGTGAGGGGGTGATAGAGCAAATTCGCTTGGCATACGACCATCACAAGCCGTTAGACTCATTCACACATGAACAGCTGATGAAACAATATCGCAATTTCCTAATCGTGGGAGGTATGCCTAAAGTTGTGACAACCTATCTTAATAATCCTGATTTTAGAGAAACATTGCGGCAACAAAGACTGATAGTAGATAGTTATCGGCTTGACATTGCTAAGTATGCAGGGGCAGAAAAGGTTCGGGCTAAAAGGTTCTTTGATGCTATTCCGGCAGCCTTGAGCAAACCGCATAAACGCTATATAATCAGCGATTTGGAGAAATCAGGTAACATGCACAAATATGGCGATTCCGCCCAATGGTTAGAGGATGCTGGCGTAGCTCTATTCAGTTACAATACCCATAGTCTTGCGCTGCCCTTTGAGCAATATGAAAATAGGAATATGTTCAAGGTGTATTTGTTAGATACCGGATTACTATGTGCTATGTGGGGCGATACCATCCAGTGGCAAGTTCTGCAAGGTGACCTCTCTATTAACGAGGGAGCACTAACAGAAAACTTTGTAGCCGCAGAACTCATTAAGCACGGACATCATTTGTTTTATTACGATCACAAGAGCCGGAACGAGTTGGATTTCCTCATTCGAGATGGTAATCAAGTGTCCGTATTAGAGGTTAAATCAGGGGATAATTATAAGCACCATAAGGCTTTAGACAATGTATTAGCCGAGCAGGGAGAGTATGTACATTGGGCCTTTGTTCTTAATAAGGAAACATACTGCCAAGACGGGGACATTATTTATGCGCCGCTGTATATGACGATGTGTGTGTAGGCTATGGTTCTGTTTGTTGTTTGGCGATGATGGATTGGTAGTAGGCGACGATGTCATCGTGGCGGATGAAGCCGACAATGGCGACGAGCAATGCCCCTAAGAAGTCCAAAATCAAGTCCCACATGGTGTCCTCCAGTGCGGCATGACCCTGCTTGGGGATGTCGGTCGGGAGGATGATAGAGGAGGTTGTAGAGAGCATAAACTGCTGCGAATTAGTGCCTGCAATGCTATCATAACTGAACTCCAAAATCTCCCAAAAAGCCCCTATTCCCAGCGAAAAGAGTACTAAGAACAAGCACAGGAAGTACTTGTTGAAGTAAATATATTTTTCATTCTCCGCCATGATGATATGGATGAGCCAGAGAGCCACAATAGAGAGCAAGATGCCCGATTCGGCATGGAGGAGTTTGTCCCACCACGGGATACGACCATAGAAGTCCAAGCCATCCCCCATGACGAGTGCCGAAAAAGCAAAGATAATGACGGTAATGGACATGATTGCCGGCACCTCAATCCTATATCTAAGACGCAGTATATCAGGGGCTTTCAATAGAATAAGCATGAGCACAAACTGCATAGCGCGGAAGATAACTTCCGTGGTGGTGCTATTGCCCCTAATGAGCAAATACGCGATACTGGCGACTCCTAAGCCCAGTGTGACATAGAAGAGGACATTATTAAAGCGATGGAGCTTCTGTTGGGGAGTTTGTTGTTTGGGTGTGTGTGCCATAATGAATTAAGGTCTAATAAAGTGATATCCTTGCCACTGCTCGTGTTCGGGGAGCGGAAGGGGAGTTTGAGCATTAGTGTCTCCTGCGGTGTGGATGGACTTCAAGAGCCAAGCCATATTTCTGGCGAGTTGGCGCATGGTCTGCATGCCTTCAAGGTCGAGCACGGCTTCGCCTTCTTCACGCCCATAGACAATGTTCCAATACTGGGAAGTGACGAGCGGCATATTGAGCATTTGGAAAGGCATTTGCAGGGTTTGGAAGGCCGCTGTGGCACCACCACGACGGCAGACAATAACCGCCGCAGCCGGTTTATTAGCGACCTGCGCACCGGCATAGAACATGCGGTGCAGGAGGGATAGAACGGCACCATTGGGCGTGCCGTAATAGGTCGGCGAGCCGACAATGAGGGCGTCCGACTCGTTTAGTTTATCAATCACCGCGTTACAGATATCGTCAGCAAAAACACAATGTCCCATGCCGCGCACTTTACATTGCCCACAGGCGATGCAGGAACGGATGGGCTTAACGCCAATCCACTGAATTTCAGAGTCAATACCTTGTTCCGCGAGCGTCTTTTGAATCTCCGTAAGTGCCAAGTCCGTGTTCCCGTTTCGGCGGGGCGAGCCATTGATAAGCAGTACCTTCATAAGTGCATATTTTAAGAAAAACATGCAAAGATAGTACTTTTTTTTGAGAAAAGCAAAAATAATTTGGTAATTTCAGATATTTTTAGTAACTTTGCGCCGCAAACAATAAATTTGATATTATGGGACAAAAAGCACAACCAACGATGCAACATGCGGAACCGACCAAACACATGTTTCACTACATCAATGAATCGGTCAAAAAGTATTGGACCAAGGCGGAGTTCACGGACTACGAGACGAACCAGACTTACACCATGCAGCAGGTAGCCACAGAGATGGCTAAGATGGCGTTATTGTACGACCTTATCGGAGTTAAGAAAGGCGCACATATCGCTATTTGCGGAGCCAACTGCTCGAGGTGGGCAATCAGTTTTCTATCCATCATGGCATCCGAGCGCGTGGTGGTCTCTATCCTACCCGACTTCACGGGCGCAGACATAGAGGAGTTGCTTATCCACTCCGACTCGGAGTTGCTGATAGCCGATGCCGCGATTATCAAGAAACTCAAACGCCTCGACCTGCCGAAATTGAAAGCCGTTATTCATATGCAGTCCGGGCATGTTTATTACACCCCCAGTGATGATATTCAGTCGGCTTCTAACCGCTTGGAGAGTGAGTTTCTGCACAGGCATCCGCAGGGACTGGTGCCTGCTGATGTGCATTACAGAGAGGACAATATGGAGGATCTGGCCCTCATCAACTACACCTCCGGTTCGACCGGACGCCCTAAGGGCGTTATGTTATCCTACCACTCGCTGTCGGCTAACCTCATGTACTGCATGGAGTATATGCCTCTTGATGCGACAATGAGCTTCGTGTCCATACTGCCGCTGAGTCACCAGTTCGGCATGATGATTGAACTTATTTTCAACTTCGCGAAAGCCGTGCATATCTACTTCATCATGAAAGTGGCACCGAGTAAGGTCTTGGAAGCCTACAAGAAAGTAAAACCCGTACTGATTCTGACCGTGCCGTTGGTACTGGAGAAGATTTATTGGGGGAAGATTAAACCCATGCTATCCAATAAGTTCATGAAATTCCTGTACCATTTCCCCGGAGCTGGTTCAATCATTAAGAACAAGATACGAAAAATGATTATGCTGACCTTTGGCGGCAATCTGGACAGGTTGATAGTCGGTGGTGCGGCGTTCAATGAGGAGGTAGAGCGGTTCTTTATGGATATTCATTTCCCGATACTGGTAGGCTACGGCATGACCGAGTGCGGACCGCTTTTAGGCTATGTGCATGTGCAAGACTTTGTGGCGCGGTCCTGCGGACACCTTGTGGACAGAATGGAGATGAAGATATTGTCCGATGACCCCCACTCTATCCCAGGTGAGATACTGGTACGCGGTGAGCACCTGATGCTCGGTTACTACAAAGAACCCGAGATGACGGCTGAGGCCATTGATAAGGAAGGATGGTTCCATACCGGCGACCTCGGGATAGTGGACACGAAGGGGAATATCTTCCTCAAAGGGCGTTCCAAGTCCATGATTCTTGGTTCTTCGGGACAGAATATCTTCCCAGAGGATATTGAGTCTGTTTTGAACGAAGGAAGCCATGTAGCTGAGTCATTAGCACTGGCGAGAGACGGTAAACTCATTGCGCTCGTCAAACTGACGGACGAGATTGAGGAGCAGATCAAGAAAGGCGAAACGAGTTATGAGAACGAGAAAGCGATTATCATGAAGCGCGTTGCGCAGAAACTGCCGCCATACAGTCAAGTGAAAGAGATTGAGTTCATGACGGAGCCGTTTGAGCACACCCCGAAACAGAACATCAAGCGGGGGCTATACAAATAGTCCGGATGTCCGGAGTCCCTAAAAGAAAGAGGTCGTTAAGCCTCTTTCTTTTTGTGTCGGAATAGGTTCTTACGACGGAGTCGGATGCCTCCGGGAGGTGCCTCGGTGGGGTGTTCACCCAAGACGAAACGCTTGTAGTAACTGATAATCACCGTCGTAACAGGCAGCGCGATAATCATACCCACCACGCCGAACATGTATCCGAAGATGGAGAGCGAGAGGAGCATGATGGCAGGATTCATACCAATGACATTACCCATAATAAGGGGATTGAGCACCATGTCTTGGATGGCTTGCACCACCACGAAAACAGCAGCTATCTCGACCAGAATAATCCAATAAGGCGTGCCTGTTTCCATGGATTGGAGAATACCGAGAAGCATGGTAATAGGTATACCAAGAGCCTGCATGTAGGGCACCATGTTGAGCAGTCCGATAAAGAGCCCCACCACTACTGCGAGCGGTAAACCCATGATGAGAAAACCGATACTGAAGAGCACTCCGACGGTGGCAGCAACGGCTGCTTGACCACGGAAGTACTTACTCATACCGGCTTCAAGATCATCAAAGAGGCCGTAAACGACATTTCTGAACTTGGGCGGCACGATATTGCGGAGCCCCGTTGTAATGGCGTCATAATCCACCAAAATGAAGATGGTGTAGAGCAAACAAATGAGTGCTACACCTATTCCCGAGATGATACTCACACCGCCACCGATGATACCCCCGAGGGAGCTGGTGAGCTTAGATGCCATCGCCTCGATGTCAATCTTGGAGAGGAGCGTTTTGACATCAATCTCCTGGAGCCATTCGCGGATACGGTCTTGCCATGCCTCCGGCAGAATGGTTTGGGCATCAAACCCCGCCATGTACTGGTTGACCAAGACAGACATATGGTCAACCTCCGAGCCGACTAACGGCACAATAATAGCAATCAGTGCCGCTATGACACCGATAACGAAGATGAGGGCGACAATGAGTGAGAGGGTATGGTACTTGAGACGGCAGGTGTTCTGGAAAAAGAGCACCAACGGTTGGATGAGGTATGCCAAAAAGAGGGCGATGATGAAGGGCAACAGGACGGAACTCAGTTCCTTAGTCAGGGCAAAAAGACCGACCGCAACGGCGATACCAATACATAGTCTCACCGTGCGGTCTAAGTCGAAAGGTTTGGACTTGTCCAACATAGCCGTTACTTCTTCTTTTTGTCCAACAAACGGAACGGATTGAGGCTCGCGCAGAGCTCCTTCATTCTCTTGAGGCTGTTGACCATTTGGTCCCAGCTATGCTGAATCCGTTCGGCTTGACGCTCCACATTAACGCGTTCCTCCTGCTCCTTCGTAGCGAGGATAAGGCGGTCACGCTCCAGTTCTTCGTCGTTGCGCTTAGGCTCATTGTCGAAGAGGATGGAACTGATAGCCAGCAACATAGGCTCATAGAAGAGTTGCTTGCGGAAAGCAATAACGAGCACGAGGATGAGTAGCCATCCGCCCATCATGATGAGGGTTGCTGCCCAAGTAGGCATCACTTCTGCCATGGCGAAGATGGCTGCTACACCGCCAAAAGCGATGATGATAACCGCAATCAGGACGGTGGCAATACCGAATAGAACCAGACCAATGACGCGTGCGAACTTCTGGAGAAACTCCAATTTGAAGAGGTCAAAGCGGGTGCAGACATACTTCTTGATGTCTTCCCACAGGTACTCGTACTCCTTTGTGTCAAAGAGCGGCGAGTGGGTACAATGATTCTTACAAGCCATATTACGCTTCCTTTTGTTCGTGTTCAAGTTCCTCTGCGACGATTTGTTCAATCTCTTCGTCAGCGAAATAGTCTTTGACCTTGGTCATGATGCGCTCAACGAAAGCGTCGAACTCCTCTTTATTGAGGTGAGAAGCCTTCTCGCGAACGATGTCAGCGACTTTTTCGCGAAGTTCTTTACCACTGGATGGAGCGAGCAACAGCGCCGCAACACAGCCAACTACAATACCGCCCGCAAGGGCTGCTAAAATACTACCTGCATTTCTTGCCATAATAGTTTAAATTAAAAGGTTAATAAATAGGTTTATGCTCTATTTTGATAACCACGGGAAGGTGGTCACTAAAGCCGTTTTTATTGTACCTATAGCCCGTTAAAGTTCTTTTAGGCTTAAAGCCCAAGTACTTCTTGTCCCTCTCGAGGAGCCAGTCGGGAGCGTAGATAGCGACTGCCGTTTTGTCAGTCAGCGCGGGGCTGAGATAGACTTGGTCAAGGCAGGTCCATCGACCTTGGTAGCGGTGGGTTCCCCTACCCTGTCGGCTGAACTCCAGCATGCAGTTATGCAAGTCGGGCATGTCCTCCTTAGGCTTGGTGTTCATATCTCCCATCACGATGATGGCGGCATTAGGCGATACGGCTCGCAGGGAGTCAATGACGGTAAGAACCTTACTCTTAGCGAGTTGACGCTTCCACTCACTGGCTGCGGCTCCGCCTCGTTGGCTGGGTAGGTGGCACATGAAGAGGTGTAAGGTATCTCCTTTCGGGCGCACCCTGAAGCAAGCGTAGAGCACATCCCTCGTCACAAAGCCGTCGCTCGGCTCGGCAACCCGTATAGGGCGAGAGGAAAGACAGTCTACTTGAGTGCTGTCAAAAAGTATGCCGACATCTATTCCGCGCTTATCCAAACTCTCATATAGGATAGGTTTGAGGGGATAATGGAGCATTCTTTGGGCGAGTTGGGAAAGGCAAGTGCTATTCTCCACTTCACATAAACCCACGATGGTGGGCGAAAAAATGCCACATATATTGGTGATAACGCGACTGAGTTGCTCCACCTTGCGGTAATAGCGGTAGTTGTTCCAATGCGCGAGCCCCTCCGGTGTGAACTCCCAATCGTCCTTGAGGCTATCGTGCTGCGGATGAAAGAGATTCTCGACATTGTACTCAATGATACAGAGCGAGTCTTGCGCCGAAATGTATGCTGCCATGAGGCAGGTTAATCCTATCATTATCAGTCTTTTCACGCCAACATAGTGATAGCCCTACGGAGTGCCATGATGAAGCGGTCAATATCCGTTTGGTCATTATAGAGCCCGATAGATACTCTGATCGTGCCGGTGCAATCGAAGTGCTCCATGAGCGGCTCGGCACAGTGATGGCCTGTACGGATAGCTACGCCTTGTTGGTCTAACAGCATGCCGATGTCGTAGGGGTGAATGAGTTTGCCGTCCCGGAAGACATTGAAACTTAGGGCACCGTGCTTGGGTTCTCCTTGGGCATAGATGTGTGCGCCCGGTATCTTGATTAGTTCTTCCTCGGTATAACGCATGAGAGATTGCTCGTGCTCCGCAATCAAGGGCAGTCCAATCTCGCGGAGATAATCGAGAGCGATACCGAAAGCGTAAGTGCCGATGAAGTCGGGCGTGCCTGCTTCGAACTTGTAGGGCAGCACATTGTAGGTCGTACCGCTCCAACGCACATGGTTAATCATCTCTCCCCCACCCTGATAAGGACCTAAGGTTTTGAGCCACTGCTCTTTGCCATAAAGCACCCCTACCCCCGTAGGACCATACATCTTGTGGGCTGAGAAGGCAAGGAAGTCGCAATCAAGGTCAGTGACATTGACACGCTCATGCGGCAGGGCTTGTGCCCCATCAAGGAGAACAGGGATGTTTTTCGCGTGCGCGAGACGGATGATAGCCTCTACGTCCTGACGGGTACCTAAGACATTGCTGACCATGGCGACAGAGACCAACTTGGTGCGCTCCGTAAGGAGGGAGGCAAGTGCTTCAAGGTCAATATAACCCTGTTCGGTGATGGGGGCAACCTTGAGAACGGCCTGCTTGCGCTGACACATCATCTGCCATGGAACGATATTGCTATGGTGCTCTAACTCGCTGATAACCACTTCGTCACCTGCATTGATAAACTGTTCGCCCCAACAGAAAGCGAGCATGTTGATACTATCGGTGGTGCCTTTGGTGAAGACTATCTCTTCCTTCTTTTGGGCACCGATGAAGGAGGCTACTTTTTGGCGTGCCTTCTCATGCTCCTCCGTCGCTACCTGTGCGAGGTGATGAACACCTCGGTGGATATTGCTGTTGAAGTGGGTGTAAGCAAAGGTGATGGCGTCGAGCACCTGCTGCGGCTTTTGGCTCGTAGCAGCGTTATCAAGGTAGGTGAGAGGCCGGTTATGAACCGTTTGACCTAATATTGCAAAATCTTCTCTGTTCATCTATGGTTTGTAATAACTATATTCCAATATCGTTTCCGCATCGTCGTTGTGTAGGAGTTCAGAGAGCGTAACGTCCTTATTCTCTTCCATATAACTCCTGACGATACGCCATCCGACCCATGTGCCGAGACGGGCAGGAGCGTCTTGACTGATCTCGGAAGTGAAAGGGCCGTCGTTGAGATAAGAGGTGAGAACAATCGTCTCGGTCTTGAAGAGGTCCTTCTTGTCCATCATGAGGTTCCAGATGGCTCTCTCATAACGGAGGCACCACTTCCATTGTTCCTCCGTGTAGCCCATGACCTCTGCTTCCGAGAGGATGGGGAAGAGTTCGTTCAAGATATACATCATCTTACCACGGTAGATCATGTTATCAATCAGGCGGTTCTTGGTGCCCATATAGGGATAGGTGCGGAAGAGGTAAGCACTGACAACATCGGCAGGAATACATTCCTTGCGCATGGTGTATTTCTGATAGTCGTAAACGACGCGGTTGTAGTACTCATAATCGCTGCCGAGATACATATCTGCACCGACGGCCATGTCCTCATCAATAAACATGATACTGGCATTGAAACCGCTGATAAACAAGTATATATCCGGAACGATGATGTCGGACTCAATGTGTTTCAGGCGCGTGAAGGCACCGCTCATATCCTTCTCAAGATCCGTAACGGAAGCGAAGAGGTTTTGCTCGCGCGTGTTGGTCTGCTTGAAGCCATAGATGGTGTCGTTGAGGAAGAGCGGCAGTTGGTGGCAGAGGTAAGCCGTGTCATAAGCAGGTATACCGATGATATCCTCCGTCCAGCGGGGCATGAAGGTAGGGTAGGAGCGGTAGAGCTCCCTTATGCCCTGCATGATAGCGATAGTGTCAGCGGTGTCCAAAGAGAGTAGGGCAGAGTCAAAACGGACAAGATGCACCTCAACGGGTTCCATCTCTTTGAGAGGAGGAAAATAGGTGCGGCTCTTCTGACAACCGGTCAGTAGGAGCAGGAGGGGGATGATGAGGAGAAGGGACTTTTTCATACAATCTTACCGTCACTTATTTCTAATACTCGGTCACTGATAGCGGCGAGTGCCTTGTCGTGTGTAACAATGAGGATGGTCTGTCCGAACGTCTCGCGTAGTTGTCGGAGCAGTTCGTGCAACTCTTTCTTGTTCTGCTCGTCCAAGCTACCACTCGGTTCGTCAGCAAGGATGATAGAGGGGTTCATCATCATGGCTCTGGCTGCCGCAACCCGCTGTTTCTCACCACCGGACAGTTCGTTGGGCTTATGCTCTAACCGCTCACCGAGACCGAGGTCGACGAGCAGTTGCTTCGCGCGTTGAGCAATCCAATCCTTTGGTTTGCCGGCTATCATAGCGGGAATCTCAACATTCTCTAATGCCGTGAACTCCGGCAGGAGTTGGTGGAACTGAAAGATGAACCCGATGTGTTGGTTGCGGAAGGAGGCTAAGTCCTTGTCTTTCAAGTTCAGCACATCAATGCCATCTATCCACAGCGTGCCGGATGTGGGCTTGTCAAGGGTGCCGATGATCTGGAGAAGAGTTGATTTGCCGGCACCGCTCTTACCGATGATAGAAACAATCTCTCCTTGTTTAATGTCCATGTCAATCCCCTTGAGCACCTCTAAGTCCCCAAAGGATTTATGGATATTATTCACTTTAATCAATGTCTTACTCATGCTATAGTCAGTTTACGGGTTCCGTCCTCAAGGACATCTATATGTATATAAACAGTGTCGTCGGGTAGGATAGGGGCAAGCACTTCCGGCCACTCGATGAAGCAGTACTTGCCGGAGTAGATGTACTCTTCAGCCCCGAGATCAAGAGCCTCCTGCAGGTTCTTGAGGCGATAGCAATCGAAGTGGTATATCTCGTCCGAGCCAACCTCATACACATTGACGATGGCGAAGGTCGGGCTGTTGGCGGTATCGTCTGTGCCCATCTCGTGACTCAGTTGGGAGATGAAGGTCGTCTTGCCGACGCCCATCTTAGCCACAAAGGCGTAGACCCGTGCATCGGGGTGGAGCAGGAGGATCTCGCGGAGTACATGCTCCTTGCCCGCCTCGTCAACGAGCAGAAGGGTGTCGTCAGCCTTTTTTAGCAATTCAAATTGTTGGTACATATCTCAGTTAACTAATCCAAGTCTTCATTCTCAGAGGGATATTTTGGCTTGTAATTGGTCGTAAACGGCTGATCCTTTGCTTCTTCCGAGCAAATTGATCCACTCGTCTTTGTTGGCTGCTTGAGCGCGGCGAACAGAGCCGAAATGTGTGAGGATTTTTTGCTTAGTAGCAGGACCAACTCCATGTAATTCATCTAATTGCGACTTTATCTGGTGCTTGGAGCGCTTGTTCTTGTGGTAGGTGATGGCGAAACGGTGCACCTCGTCCTGTATTTGTGTGAGGAGGTGGAAAACCTCACTCTTGACACTGACACTGATCTCCACCGGCGGGAAGCCGTAGAGGAGTGTCTGTGTCCTGTGGTGGTTGTCTTTCTTGAGACCGGCAATGGGGATATGTAGTCCCAATTGATCCTCTACTGCCTCGCGTATAGCGTGCATCTGACCTATACCACCATCGGCGATGATGAGAGAAGGCATTTCACCGTGTTCATCGAGTATTTTTTGATACCGGCGACGCACGACCTCCCGCATAGAAGCATAGTCGTCAGCACCCTGTACGGTCTTTATCTCAAAGCGCTTGTAGTCCTTCTTACTGGGCTTAGCTTTGCGGAAGACAACGCAGCCGGCGACAGCATCAGTACCTTGGATATTGGAGTTGTCAAAACTATCGATGAAAACTGGCAATGTTGGCAGTTTGAGTAGCTCCTGCAACTCGCTCAGGATACGGACAGCGCGTTGGTCAGGGTTGAGCTTATCGGCCTTTTTGAGTTTGTCTTGCTTGTATTGTTCGACATTCTTTTGGGCGAGGTCAAGGAGCTTCTTTTTATCCCCGCTGAGAGCGATGTGGAATCGCAATGTTTCGTCGTATTGATCGGGAATAAATGGTACGATAATATCCTTGGTCCGGCTGTCCAGTTGTTCGCGTAGCTCCTTAATACCAAATGCGAGCACCTCCTCATTGCTCTCCTCCAACGGGCGGGCATATTCAATGGTCTTACCACAGACGATACTGCCCTTATGGAGATGGAGCATAGAGATGATAATACTACCGTCTAATTCTCCAAATCCTACTACATCAATGTCGCCTGTATTGGTGTTGGTGATGACATTCTTAGAGGTGAAGTTCTCGAGTTGTTCAAGGCGTTTCTTCTCTACAGCGGCTTGCTCGTACTCCATTTTAGCCGAGTAGGCGAGCATCTTCTCCTTCAGTTCTTTCTCCAACAAGTGTCCGTCACCCCGAATGATGGTGCGAGCCATATCAATGTATTGAAGGTACTGTTCACGAGAGCACTTGTTCTCGCAGATACCGCAACACTTGTCAAGGTGGTACTTGAGGCAGACCTTATGCTTCCCTTTCTCAACACTATTGATACTGAACTTGGTATTACAGGTACGGATAGGGCAGATATTGTGAATAGTCTCCAAAACCGAGTCTACCGCGTATGTGAAGGTGTAAGGACCGTAGTATTCACCGTGCTTTTTGTCAATGACGCGGGTCTTAATGATACGCGGATAATCTTCCTTGGTGATGCAGATAGATGGGTATGTCTTGCCGTCCTTGAGAAGAATGTTGTAGTGCGGTTGATATTGCTTAATGAGGTTGTTTTCAAGCAGAAAGGCATCTTGTTCGCTATCGACCACTAAGTACTGTATATCAGCAATATGCTTGACGAGTTGGCTGGTCTTATAGGTGTCGTGCTCCTTGTTGAAGTAGCTATTGACACGCCGCTTGAGGTTCTTGGCTTTCCCGACATAAATGATAGTACCGTCCTTATCGTAGTAGCGGTACACCCCCGGTTGCTCAGGGATATTCTCGAGGATGAGTTTAATATGCTCGGGTAATTGCTTCATTATTACTCGTTTACCTCAATACCGAAGAGACAATAGATATCGTCCGCTTTACCTTGGAGATACTCGCTGCCGTGCAGACCATCCAGTTCGAAGATGCAGTTGACATAAATCTTCTTGACACCGCTCTTGCGCACAAGGTTGATAGCGCCTTCCATGGAGCCGCCTGTAGCGAGAATATCGTCGTGGATGAGGACAACATCGTTCTCCTGGAGAGCACCTTTGTGCATCTCGATAGTGTCAGTGCCGTACTCTTTGGTATAATTGACCTTGATTGTTTCTGCCGGCAGTTTACCGCTCTTGCGGATAGGTACAAACCCTGCCCCAAGCTCCATAGCGAGCGCAGGAGCGATAACGAAACCTCGGGACTCAATGCCCACAACTTGAGTGATGCCCAAGTCTTGGTAGTGCTTGACCAATTCGTCCCTCATCCATTTGAGGCACTCGGGCTTTGCCCATGCGGTGGTGATGTCCTTAAACTGAATGCCCTTGATCGGATAATCGGGCACGTTACGAATAGATTGAATAACCTCTTCTTTTGTCATAGTATATATTTTAATTAGTTTTCATACACCTCATTAGGGGATACACCGAGGCTCTGTGGCGTTCCTTACCCAATGTTCCACGTGAAACACTACCTCCCCATTAGGACGAGCAGTACGCTTATGTCGTTGGGGCTCACGCCCGGTATGCGGCTGGCTTGACCGATGGTAGTCGGGCGGATTTTGGTTAGTTTTTGACGGGCTTCTGTGCTGAGACTTTGGACGCTGTAGTAGTCAAAGTCTTCCGACAGGCGTATCGAGTCTAAGCGTTGCAGCTTATCGGCTGCCATTTTCTCCCGTCGGATATAACCCTCGTACTTGCAGCGGATCTCGGTTTCCTCCAGCACTTCCGCACGGTTAGTACCCTCCGTCAGTTTATCAACCATGCTGCATATTTCCGGTACTTGCTCCATGAGTGAGGCGAGGGTATATTCGGGTCTGAGGAGTAGCGAACCTAATTTGTGACGGGACATATCCCCGATTTTGACGGAAGTATTTTGGAGATAATCGGTGAGGATGGTGATGGCATCTTCCTTGCGTTTCCAAGTGGTGTAACGCTCGCTGTCGGCGAGACCTATTTGGTAGGCTTTCTCGGTTAGGCGTTCGTCGGCATTATCTTGGCGTAGCAGGATGCGGTACTCGGCTCTGGAGGTGAACATGCGGTAGGGCTCGTCGACACCTTTGGTTACCAAATCATCAATGAGAACGCCGATATAACTCTCGTCGCGCTTCATGACGAGCGGCTCTAAAGAGTGTATCGCTTGATGGGCGTTGACACCTGCTACAAGTCCTTGTCCTGCGGCCTCCTCGTAGCCTGTAGTACCATTGATTTGTCCGGCAAAGAAGAGGTTGTGTATCCTCTTGGTCTCAAGGCTGTGGTAAAGTTGAGTCGGCGGAAAGAAATCATACTCAATAGCATATCCGGGACGGTAGAGTTGGACATGCTCAAGACCTTTGATGGTCCTGAGTGCTTGCCATTGAATTTCCCAAGGAAGAGATGAACTAAACCCGTTCACATAATACTCGTTACTGTCTACGCCTTCGGGCTCTAAGAATATCTGGTGTGCGTCTTTGTCGGCAAAGGTGATAATCTTGGTCTCAATAGACGGGCAGTACCGCGGGCCTATACTATGTATTTGTCCATTATATAGGGGCGAGTATGGGAGTCCTTCTCGGAGAATATCGTGGGTCTGCGGGTTGGTGTAAGTGATCCAGCAACTCATCTGTTTGAGCGTTCGGGAGATATTTGGGCGATAACTGAAGTGGTGATTGTCACTATCCCCTGGTTGCTCTGTCAGGGCACTAAAATCAATGCTCCTCTTGTCTATTCGGGCGGGAGTACCTGTCTTCATGCGGTCGGTCTCAAAGCCCAATGACCTTAGTTGCTCGGTCAGCCCTTTGGAAGAAGGTTCGCTGATGCGTCCTCCTTCTATTTGCTTGGGACCGAAGTGGAGGAGTCCGTTGAGGAAAGTGCCGTTGGTCAGAACCACGGCTTTGGCTCGCATCTCAATGCCTAAAGCCGTGCGCACTCCGCAGACGGTGTTATCGCTGATTATCAGTTCGCTGACGACATCCTGCCAGATATGCAGGTTGTCCGTGTCGGAGAGGATATTGGTCCATTCTTGGATGAACTGTTTGCGGTCATTTTGGCTTCTTGGGGACCACATTGCAGGACCTTTAGACCGGTTGAGCATTCGAAACTGGATAGCACTACGGTCGGTGACAATTCCCATTTGTCCACCGAGAGCGTCTATCTCCCTTACAATCTGCCCCTTAGCTATTCCTCCCACTGCGGGATTGCAACTCATTTGACCGATTTTGTTCATGTCCATCGTGATGAGGAGTGTTTTACTCCCCATGTGGGCGGCGGCACTTGCTGCTTCACAACCGGCATGACCGGCTCCGACGACTATCACATCGTAATCAAAAACCATTTTCTCCAAATTAAGGCGCAAATATATATAAAATATCTGAAATAAGCAAATATTTCTCTTTTTTTTGCTCATTATGGCATATTTTTAGCCAAAATTGTTGCAAAAAGTCTTTTTTATGCCGAAATATTTGCATGAATCAAAAAAAAGCAGTATTTTTGCAGGTCTGATTGTGTGCCTATATGTGCGCTCACCTGCTTTGCGCGTGCGGAGCAGTGCGTTGAAACGTACATATAGCAGAGCATCGAACACCGAAAAGCGTTAAATGTAACTATGATATGATACCTAAAACAGAGCGAATAACCCCGAGACGGATAGTATCACATATGCCTTTTAGGCAGATAGTAGCCGCGGTGATAGTGTTAACGATGTCCATGTCGATGAGTGGGCAGAGCTTTAAACGTCATGAGAATCCTTTTGATAGTGGTGATGATTACCATTTCGGTTATGTGAGTGGAAGTGTCGGCTACTCAATGCTTCATACCTCGGTGGCTAATGCGGTGCCGGTAGGTAGTGCAGGAGGTGCTGTGGGCATTGGCTATGAGTTTCGTAATAGCGGTTTGTGGGTCAATGTAGGCGTGCAGATGAGTTTTCATAGGTCGTCTTTGCGACTCAACGACTACGATACCTATAACGCTTCGTTACCCTATAACTCTCCTGAGTACGATCGGTTTAGGGGTGTGGATACGCAAGGCAAACCGGCCGTTTTTCATTACCGCGTCTCTCAGACGGATGAGATTACTTGGAACTACATAGATATCCCTATGTTGGTGGGATATTATGTGAAAGGTTTTCATGTCGGTGCGGGGTTGAAGGTCAGTTATGCCGTTAATCCGACGACTCATTCGACCGGTGTGTATAACCTGAGTGCATCAAACGAGGGGTATTATCCCTTGCGTTTTGAGAACATGCCTGACAGAGGTTATACCGATTATAAGTTTGACAATACGATAGCCAATCAACTCAATGTCGGAGTTAGTCTGATTGGTGAAATAGGTTATGACCTCTTGTCTTCGGTGCCCTCACGCAGCAGGATATGTAATGTGCTTAAGTTAGCCTTCTATGTTGAGTATGGTTTAAATAACCAGTTGCGAGTAACGGAGACACCGGCATATCGCGTAGAAATTCCCGATAAAAACGATGCTACGAAAGCCGTTATTAATCCTTATTTCAACACCATAGACCAATCTGCAAGGACGGTACCCTTCTTTACCGGTGTCAAACTAACCTATATGATTGGCGGCAGTCGTACGGCTCGTGCGGGCTTGCACCACGGGTGTATGTGTTACCAGTAAACTTAGTTATTGCCTGTATTTGATTAGATAAATTATGATTATGAAGAAACCGAGAAATATATTTCTTGCAGCCGGAAAGATAATGGCAGCAATCCTTTTGGTTATCTCGTCCATAGACGCTATGGCTGCCAATGGGGTAATCGATACGCGTACCTATAAGATTTGCCCGGGGGACACCATCGTTGTTGACACGCGCCAAACTATAGTCTATCGCGATACTGTGTTATACGACACTATCTTGGTTCAGGACCCGACCCAGGATAGTATCTACGTATATGTCGTCAATACCTATCCGCCCTTCCTTAATTACCAAGAAAGGACCATTGAAAGAGGCACTTTTTTCGATTGGTACGGCAAGACAATTAGTCACGCGGGAGAGTACGAGCAAGTTTTCAAATCTACTGTTAGTGGTTGCGATAGCATATATCGTATCGCTGTTCGCGAACGTATAGTGACCTCGTTTATGGAGACGTTGTGTGCCGGAAACACCATATCCTTTGGAGGACAAACCATTGGCAAAAGTGGTATCTATCGAGACACCATACATTTCTATGATTATGACTCCATTATAGTCATGACCATCAATGTGGTAAAGCCTGACACAACTATCACTGTCAGCCGTATTCCTGAGGGAACTACCACGACATGGAATGGTGAGACCTATTCGGAAGCGGGGGTGTATGATAGCAATTACACCAACCGTTTCGGTTGTGACTCCTTGTCTCGTTTGGTTCTGACGACCTACCATGTTGATACTATTGATACCATTGTGACGCTTTGTCCGTCTGAGACGCTCACGTGGTATGGTATGACATATGGTCAGAGCGGTACATATAATTATCCCGGCGTGAGGGAGAATGGTGATCGGGTCTTTTGTCGGTTGGACTTGACTGTTTTGCCGCTGCAAGAGACGGAGCGCACCTTCACGCTCTGCGATGATGAGTCCGTGACCTTCAATGGCAAGACCTATGTTAATGTCGGAACGTACTATGACTACTTGACCTGCGATACACTCTGTAAGATTGTGGTTGTCAAATACCCTACTCAATTACATGTACAGAATGGAACCCTTGATGCCACCAATCTGTACTATTGGCGCTATACTTTGGACGGAGAGGAGAAGACCGATACCCTTACCGCAGCCGGGGTCTATGAGTACACGACCCACAATACCGAGACGGGTTGTAACGATATATGGCGGTTAGTCTTGACGAAGGACGAAACGAGTTATCATTACTTGGAGGAGTACCGTATTTGTGAGAGTGAGTCCTTCTCTTGGCGCGGTAAGACTAATCTTAATCGAAATGGTATCGGTCAGACCACCCATTACTACGATAATTACCTGACGGCAGCCGGTAATGATAGTATTTACGAGTTGATATTGACGGTCAATCCTGTTCTTAGGACAGCGCGTACGATACCTTTCTGCGGCACGATAACCTATAACGGTGTCATATACACAGAGAGTGTTGTGCTGGTGGACACGCTCACCTCTGTTCTGTATAACTGTGATTCGATTGTTATTACGACCTTGTCTAAGGGCATACCTTTCCACCAACATGATACTGCCACTATTTACCCGGGTGAGATATTAGAGTGGCGCGGAAGGACTATTAGTCAAGATGGGCAATATGAGGATAAGTACGCCTCACAGGCAGGTTGTGACAGTATTTACTCGATAGGTGTAGGCTTAAAGGAGGTTACTCCTTCCACCAAAACGAAAACCTATCTTGCCTCCATTTGTGCCGATGAATACTACGAATGGCGGGGGCAAATGTATTATAATTCGGGAACATATGTTGATACTACTTTTGTGGGGGCAACGGAGGTGGTAGACTCGCTCTATATCTTAGTTCTCAATGTTTATCCTAAGTATACGACGCGTGAGCGTGTGACCTTCCACTCGTTCCCGGCGAGTTACAGGGGGTATCTCTTCACTACGGCAGGTGAGGAACACACCTTCACCTATACCTCCATGCACGGTTGTGACAGTACGATAACGGTAGTAGCGGAGCGTGAGCTCAATCGAACGGAAGAGTGGGAGGTTATTTGTCCCTCGGAAACTTTTATTTGGTCGTGGGACGGCAGAGTGTATTCGGAGACGGGTACTTATGTCCAAACTGTTACTGATGTCGCAGGAGTGGATAGTGTGGAGCATATCTTGCACCTGACCGTTCGCTATATTCCGGATACGTATATCACCAAGACCATCTGTAGTGGTAGTTCGTATACCTTTGGTTCTCAGACGCTGACGGAGGCAGGCGATTATACCTTCACCTTCTCTCAATCGGGTTGTGACTCGACTGTTCATCTATCGCTCAATGTGGTCAGTGCTGATACGGCGATTGCCGTGCATCATATGGATGCGGGGCAGCACTATGTTTGGAACGGCACGACCTATTACGATGAGGGTGTGTTCTATAAGTACTATACCAACCGCTATGGTTGTGACTCGGTAGCGATCTTGCAGCTTACGGTCAATCATGTGGACACTATAGATACGACGCTCACCATTTGTCCCGATGAATTGCCGGTTATTTGGCACGGTATACGGGCTAATCAGTCGGGTGACTTCACGGCCGTGGAGCAGCAGGTCAGTGGTGACTATATTTATTATCGTATGCACTTGACGGTGCGTGAGGTGGTTCAAGTGGACACAACCTTCACGATCTGTCAGGACGCATCCGTCAGTTTCAATGGTCGGACATACACTGCTGCCGGTCATTACCGCGACTATCTCACCTGTGATACGCTCATGAATGTGCATGTCGTTGTTCATCCCCAGCAGGTGTATGAGACCAAGGCGAGCCTGGGTGGTGAGCATGGTTACACATGGACTTATTGGGATGGAGGTGTCCAAAAGACGGCTGCGTTCACGACAGCAGGCACATATGAGTATGAGTCTGTCAATGAGACGACAGGGTGCAGCGAGTTATGGCGGTTGATACTCACGAAGGACGAGACGAGTTATCATTTTGTGGAGACGCTCACCATCTGTGAGGGAGATGAGTTCTCTTGGAGGGGATTCACGAACCTCAGCCATCAGGGTATCGGCGAGACCTCTCATTACTACCGGAACTACGAGACTCGTACGGGTAAGGACAGTATCTATGAGTTAGTGCTGACCGTTATGCCTGTTGAGAGGACGGTTCGTACGATTACTTTCTGTGGGTCAGTTGAGTGGAACGGTGTCTTATATACCACTTCGGCAGTAGTATACGACACTATTTCGTTGAGCACCGGTTGTTACCGTATTGAACGGATCAATTTGGACAAAGCGCTACCGTTCTATAGTTACGAGACAAAGGATTTGCCTCAGGGGCAGGTGCTTTATTGGCACGGCAGGGCGATTGTGACTGACGGCATTTATCGCGATGAATACACGACTATTCATGGTTGTGATAGTGTTTATGAGTTGGCAGTGACGATAGTGCCTGCAACTGCTCAGACGAACCAATACGCGGAGGAACTCTCAACCTGTGAGGGTGACACTATTCTGTGGCGCGGAATGAGTATCTGGCGTGAAGGAACGTATGTTGATACGGTTTGGAGTGCAGGACATGAAGAGGCCGATTCTATCTTTACGCTGCATTTCACGGCATGGCCGGCTCCTAAGGACACTATCTATCAGCACCTCTACACCTGTGGCGCGGGGGCTGCTATTCGCTATCAGGGTAAGGATTACTACACTGATACTATTATCGTCAACACGTTGCCGACTATCCATGGCTGTGACTCAACGGTGAAGGTTTATCTGCATTTCAACACCGCGCTCTTCCTTACCGACACGGTGAAGATTGCAGACATAGAACTGCCCTATACTTGGCATTATCGTTTAGGGGGACTCACAACGGACACGGTGCTGACTGCTGCCGGAACGTACAACCATTTAGAACAAACAGCCGGAGGGTGTTATAACCAAGAGCAGATTTTGCTCATCGTTTATCCTACCTATCTCTATGAGCAAGACACTACTATCTGTGAGTTAGATCTGCCTTTCTATTGGCTAAATGGTCCGATTGAGCATACTGGTGATGCCCTACAACATGCTATTGGAGAAACCAAGCAATATGAATATCGCTATCAATCGGTCAATAACACTGATAGTATATATCGCTTGCATCTGACGATAGACCCTGCTCCCACTCGCACGCAGTCCTATTTCCTATGTGCGGGTGAGTCGGTGACTTTGGAGAATGGCAAAACCTATTTCAATCTTGAATCCGATAAGGTCTATCGTGATACCATCACCAAACCGAATGCAGGTACTATATGCGATAGTATTATTTACATTGAGATTTATCAATACCCCATCAAAGAGCAAGTCAAGACTGTTGTGCTACAGGTCGGTGAGAGTATTGAATGGAACGGTCGTACCATCTCTTCCGGTGGTACCTATCGTGACACCATCGAGAATATAGGTTTCGGTGGGTGTGATAGCGTGAGTATCTTACGCGTTGTGCAAGAGCAACGCGAGGAGCGCACTATCTGTAAGATTGATACTGCAGCCGACACACATCCTGACAAAAAATATCCTTATCTATGGACGCAGAATAACGAGCTGTACACTACCTCCGGCATATGGACAGATACGGTTTACGATGCGGACGGCTTTATCTTGGAGTACCACACGCTCTATCTGACTATCACGCAACCCTATGATACTACGATTTATGTCCATGGTTGTATAAATCAAGGTGCTTTGTGGCGCGATTATCTTTATTGGAACGATACGACTTTTGTGGATAGGGTAGAGGTTAATCCTTATAATCCTGCTAATCCGTGTGACTCGGTCTTCCATGTCCATATCGTGTTAGATACGGTTTATCAAACCTATATTGATACCACTATCTGCGAAACGCAATTGCCGTTCATTTTAGGTCGTCAAAATCCACAATATCTGTGGGAGGAGCATGTGGATCCGATCACCATTAACGATGTGACGGCTTGTGGTTGTGACTCAACGATTACTTTGACATTAAGAATAACGCCGTCACTCCGGAAGAATGACTCCACATTTGTCTGTGAGGACTACTTCCACGACGGCGGGATGGTATATTTAGGTGACACGGTGCATCCGTGGTTTGATAATTTCTATCATGGTCAATGGGAAGGTAAGTGGCACGGTGTAGGGTATAATACCGACACGATTGTTTGGGACTGTGATAGTACGTATTTCCACCACATTATTGTGCGTCCTCGTCAGGCGCAACCTGTAGAGGAGACTTATATCTTGTGTGCAGGTGACTCTGTGCAACTCTTTTGGCCGTTTAGCGAACAGTGGATTAGTAGCCCGGGGGTTTATCGAGACACTATTCCTACTGCCTCACCTTTCTTGGATAGCAAGCATGGCTACACGCACTCTGACCGAGATTATCTGTGCGACAGTATTATCCAATGGACAGTTCTTTTTGCAGACACGCTTCATGAAGATACAACGGTTTATATAGCCATGGGTGACTCTATTCTTTGGAATAATCGCTACTACTATGTTTCGGGGGCTTATGACTCTATTGGTTATGCCCAAGACACTAATTCTCTCGGTGAGTACTGTAAGTATGTCAAGACCCTCCACCTCATTGTGGACTCAACCTACTATTTCCGCGACACGTTGGAGATATGCGAGTTGCCGGGTAAGGAGTTGCTGTATTCGTGGGACGATGGTTTCACGCGGACATATACCTTACCGACCCAAGATACAGCCCTGCATGTTATCAACAGGCTGAAGACAATGGTGCATCGTTTTGACAGTATCTATGACCTCTACATTGATTATCGCGTACGATACGTGACACAACTTTTTGATACTATCTGCGAAGGTACGGCTCTGCGTTTCGATGCCCACCATACGGATAATACTTTGACGCAGCGGTATCTCACCACCAAAGGTGTGTACTATGATACTATTCCTGCCACCAATGGTTGTGACTCGGTTATAATACTCTATTTAACGACACGGGATAGCATACCTACTCAAGTGTCGGCCAAGACTATTACCGACCGTGAGATACCTTACCTATGGTCACATACATGGTACCAAGAGGGGAGAGACACTACCTATGTCGATACGCTTCGTGCGACAGGACAATATAGTTACACGATGCCGAGTATCTATGGCTGTGATAGTACGGTCGTGTTGAATTTCTTGGTACATCAAACGCACATCTTCCGTGATACGGTTGAGGTGTGTGCTTTAGCGAATACAACACTCACTCATCTCTGGAATACAGGGTATCGTCAAGCCTATACCGTACCTGCCGGTGATGCTGATATACATTATTACGACACATTGGATACACGTGTGCAGTTGGATAGTGTATATGACTTATATGTCCATTATAATCAAGTGACCGTCACATATTTAGATGCTAATCTCTGCTATGGCGATTCACTTCAATTTGGTTTGACAAAGTCACACCAACCCCGTTTCCTCTCTAAAACCGGTGTTTATCGGGATACATTGGTACGCTTAGCCAATGGGTGTGACTCTATCATAGAGCTGCGGCTCAACGTCTATCCGCGGTATTTCAATGCCTATACGCACCATATTGCCAATACGGAGATACCGTATATCTGGGAGCATACGCAGGGCGGCGTGGTTATTGGGCGTGATACGCTTCGGGCGGAAGGTGAGTATATCTATCATTATGTCAATGCGTATGGCTGTGATAGTGTGGATAGTTTGAGCTTGCGGGTACATGCGACCTACCTCTTCCGCGACACGGTGACTATCTGTCAGAGTGAAACACCTTATGCGTGGGAAACTTTCTTAGACATCTACGAAACCGGCGAATATATTAAGTATTTGCAGACTCATGATGGCTATGATAGTACGCATGTCCGCTATGTTCAAGTATTCCCTGTTCCACATGATACGATAACGGAAACAATCTGTGAAGGAGACTCTTTGCGCTTTGGCTTGACGAAAGCCAATCAACCGCGCTTCCTCTATTCAACGGGTATGTATAACGATACACTCACAACCATACGGGGGTGTGATAGTATTATCACCTTACGCTTGATTGTTTATCCTAAACATATCAATCGCTATGACGTACATATAGCCGATCTGGACACACCTTATGTATGGGAACATACACAAAGCGGACGGGTTATTTCGCGTGATACACTATATGCTCCCGGCAGATACGGATATACTTTTGAGTCTGCCTTCGGGTGTGATAGTATTGATAGTTTGACATTGTATATACATCAGACATATGTATTCCGTGACAGTGTGACCATCTGCCAAGATGCTACACCTTATACTTGGTTAGATTATCAAGATATCTATGAGACAGGGACTTATTATACCCGTCTTCAAACGTATGATGGTTATGATAGTACCCTTATACGGTATGTCAAAGTTTTACCGATCCCCCATGACACCATTCGACATGCGATGTGTGAAGGTTCTGATTATTGGTTCAATGGGGTCAGGTATAATAGGGATGGAACATACACGGACACGTTAGTGTCGACACATGGTTGTGATAGTATAGTCACTTTGGTACTGAAGGTGAATAAGCCTGTTTATATCCGCATACCTGTGGATATATATGAGGGTGAGGAGTACACCTTCTTCGGTGAGCGTTACACGAGTTCGGGCACGTATCGGCATACGGCTCAGACGGTGGCGGGGTGTGATTCTATTACAGAACTCTTCCTTACTGTTCACCCACAAGTGGATACAACCGTCATACTTTGCGCGAATGAGTTACCCTATATATGGGTCAATAAGTGGAGTGGCGCGGCAAAGACATTATATGCTGCCGGTCTCTATCGTGACGACACAACGTATGTAGATGGTCAGCGTACCTTCTATAGTCTCCAACTGATTGTCAATGAGACTGTTCAAGACACTGTTCGGGCTTCTATTTGTCGGGGTTCATCTTACTTGTTCCATGGTGAATCCTTGACGGAGAATGGTAATTACCATGACACTCTCCAAGCGGCCAATGGTTGTGATAGTATTGTCACGCTTATCCTATCCGTCCATGAGCCTTATTATAATTACCAAGTAATTCATGTTTTGGAGGGGCAAACTGTTGAGTTCTTTGGTGCCACATATACAGAGACAGGTACCTATACGCATTACAATCACACACCGGCAGGTTGCGATAGCACCTCGGTTCTTCAACTCATCGTTCACCCGATGGTCGATACGGTAGTGACTGTTTGTGTGCATGAGTTGCCTTACCGGTGGGTGAATAAATGGAATGGGGTTGTTACTCCCCTATATACCGCGGGGCTCTACCGCAATGACACGACCTATGTGGATGGCGAAAAGATGTACTATGGATTGCAGCTCATTGTCAATATGCCGGTAGATACGACCGTCTACGTCTCTATTTGTGCCGGTGATACCTATCATTTCAATAATGCTCAATTGACTCAGTCCGGTGAGTATCGAGATACATTGGTAGCTTCCAATGGGTGTGATAGTATCGTTATTTTGCATCTCAATATCCTGCCTCTCTACCATCATATTGTTACGCGCTCTATCTATGAAGGCGATACGGTCAACTTCCAAGACCAAGTCTTCAACACTTCGGGGCGATATCCGTTCCGTTATCTCTCATCTACCGGTTGTGATTCAATCATTGAACTCAATTTGATAGTCAACCGCCTCTTTGACGACTCAGTCGCTATTTGTGCTACAGACCTGCCTTTTGAGTGGAGAGGTAAACGTATCTATCAGTCCGGTATTTATCGTGATAGTGTCTATGACTTGGAGGGTCATTTGGCGGTTACAGGTCTCAAGGTCAATGTATTGCCGATAGCACGCAATGTAGAGCCTCTGACCGTTTCTATCTGTGAGGGAGATGATTACCGGTTTAATGGTAGGCTGTTGAATACGGAAGGTATTTATTACGATACTTTGGTTGCCTCCAATGGTTGTGACTCTATTGTCATGCTCTCGTTACAAGTGCTGCCGCAGGTATATCAAACGGAATACAAGCAGATTTTCGAGGGCGATTCGGCATATTTCGATGGACAGTGGCTCAAGGAGTCCGGTGTGTACGAGCATCGAGAGACCAATCTTAATAACTGCACAAGCACATACCAGTTCGTGCTAACGGTGCTGAAAACCTTCTACTTAGATACGACTGCGTATGTCTGCGTGAATGAGTTGCCTTTTGTTTGGCACGGTTATGAGTATAACGTCACAGGGGATTACACGCTGCCGACATCGTGGATGGACTCTTCTCGGGTGGTGACAACACTTCACCTTGAGGTGAGGAATAGTTACTACGAGGAGCGCAATGTGCGTATTTGTCAGGGCAATGTCTTTATCTATAATAGGGATACCTTCATGACGAGCACTATCTTCTATGACACTATTCCGTCGCTCAATGGATGTGACTCAGTTATCAAGTATATCATCAGTATGCATCCTTCGTTTGAACGCTGGGATACCGTTCATATATCTGATAAACAGAGATATCCCTTTAATGACCGGGAATTGACGATTACAGGAGATTATGAGAGCTCTGCTTTGACGATGACGGGGTGTGATAGTATTACCCACCTGCACCTTGTGGTTCATCCGTCCTACTACTTCAAGGACTCTGTTGAGTTGTGTCAGCCGGATACCTGTAAGTGGCATGGTTTGTTCATCACGGAGAGTGGTACATACTACGATAAGCAGTTGACGGCGCATTATGGCTTTGATAGTATCTATGAGTTAAAGGTTGTCGTTCACCCCTCGTACTTCACCTACGAGCAGTACCTTATCAACGATGGTGAAACGACCATCTTGCATGGTATCAACATCACCAAAACAGACTCTATCTACACCGATACACTCCACACCGTGTATGGTTGTGATAGTATCTTCCAAATAGCGGTTAACTCCAAGCGTACCATACAGATACAGCGCGAGGTGGATATCTGTTCGAACGAGTATTACCAGTTCTACGACCGGCGTCTGACGAAGGCGGGGACATACTCTAAGATAGTACAGACTCCGGGGCAGATGGACTCGTTGATAGTGATTAAGGTCAATGTCCATCCTATATCCCTCACCAAGCAGCGGATTGTCTTGACGGAAGAGGAGTTGCCGTATATCTATGCGGATAAGTTCTACGACCCTGCTGTGCCCACGTGGGATGCGGCAACGGGGCAGTGGTCTCCGGATGTAGTGACCACGATGTTCGAGGATACCTTGTATAATCAGTATGGTTGTGATAGTATCACTCGGCTTGAGTTTGTCGTGACGACGCACTATTCTGATTGGACCCAGATACCGCTTTGTTCGGGGGAACAACTCATTATCGACCAAGACACGATTCGTCAGGCAGGGTTCTACACCTTCGTTCGCCGCTCAATGATGACGAATAAACTTGATAGTCTGTACCGTGTAGAGGTATATGAGGCTCCGGCTTATGAGATGCCGCCTGTTAGGGCAACCATCTGTGAGGGTGAGGATACGCTCTTTGCCGGTCATAGATACACGAAGAACGGTACGCATGTAGTCCATCTGACCACGATAGATGGTTGTGATAGTATTGTGACGCTTGAGCTGACGGTCAATCCGTCCTACCACTTCCATAAGTATGTCCGCATATGGCCATCCGAGGTGCCGTATATCTGGGAAGGTAGAGGGTACTACAACTCCGGTGATTACAATATGTCGTGGCAGAAAGGCAATTGCGACAGTATATGGTCGCTCCATCTTACGGTAGTGGAGACGGACACCATCAGCACCGCTGTCACGCGTTGTGAGGGGGATTATTATGTCTGGTACGGCGATACGCTGCGCCAATCCGGTACGTATGGTCATGCTGTGGTTGACTCGGTCAATAAAATCTCAACCTTCTATGTGTTGTCTCTTAAGTTGTCCGGTCCAATCAATATCGTGAGTGTGCATACGGAGCCGGTCTGCGCCAATGATAATGAGTTCGATATCTACTTCTCGTATTTGGGGCAGAAACCCAATACGTATAGCATTTACTTCGATGAAAACGCTAAGAGTCATGGCTTTGTCAATGTCTATGACGAGCCCTTGACCTCTGACTCGGTGGCGCATATAGCCATACCGCAGATGACTTCGCCCTATTATGTCCGTCCGGATTATTATAAGATGAAACTGGTATTGGATAATGGTACATGTGGTCAAAGTGCGCAGGATAATATAGAGTTGTTGGTACAATATCCTGATTGGGTTATCGAGCAGAACTGGGACGATGTAGTAGCTCCTCTGAATGCGGATTACAATGGTGGCTACGAGTTTGTACAGACAGAGTGGTTTGTTAACAACACCTTACAGGTAGGTACGGAAGCGGGATACCTGCACAACGACAACCTAAAGGAGGGAGATGTCGTGTACATGCGGGCGATGCGTAGGGGGGAGAGTTACTATATTCCGTCCTGTCCGATAGTGATAGGTCCTCTACAGACATTGACACCTCATCCGGTTATATTGTCTCCGACCTATGTCTCTCGTCGTGCACCGTTCGTGTCTATTATAGCCGAATCAGAAGGCAGTTATGAGTTATATTCGACAACGGGAGAGTTGTTGGAGCGTGGTATCTTCCGTGAGGGGCAGACGCAGCTCACCTTACCATATGTGATGGGGCTGTACATACTCCGCACGATTACCTCATCTGCAGAACCTATCGACCTGCCGTCCACAGCACCGTCCGCCACACGTCTTTCTGACTCCACCCCCGCTATCCAAACACAGAAAGTGGTAGTATATTAGGGCCCTTAAATGCCTTGGCAGATTTTGAGCAACTCTTTGCTTCCTCCACATGGCAGACAAGGGATGAGATGTTAACACAAACACCAGAATGAATTTCTTGAAGGATATATTGCTAACCTTGCCGATGATGGTGTGCCTCTTTTGGTGCGTGTTCTTCGTGGTTAGGTTGCTTGTACCGCCTAAGGACTTCGTTAGTAGCGCAGAGGAGCGCAGGGTAGGGGGCACATTGGTCCTTTTCTACCTCGCTGCGGCGATACTCTATACCGACCATTGGTTGTTCTTCTCCGGCGTGCGCCACCCCGTCTGCGAGTGGTCGTACATGATAGTTAACCTCCTCGTCTATCCGCTTTATTATGCCTACTTGCGCACTCTCACACGCGCAAAAAAGAGTAAGGAGTTACTTATTCTGCTTCTTCCGGCAGTCATAGTGTCCGTTCTACCTGTTGTCGCTCTCGTGCCGCGAATAGGGCAGTGGGGGGGGTATTTTCGTCTCTTCGCCAGAGCCTGCTTCGCCCTACAAGTGGTCTATGTGTGGGTGCAGGGGTACCGCTTGTTAAAGCAGGCGCGCGAGAGAATGGACAACAACTATTCCGATGACCGCAGTCACCTGCTCAACCCCGTTAATATAGTTCTGCACCTCTTTGGGGGCATCGCCTTGATGTCCATGGTGCTGAACATGTTAGGGCGTGAGTTCTTTACTGGCGGCTTATTAGTACTTATTCCCGCGGTGCTGATGTCGCTTTTGCTATATGGATTAGGCTTTACCGCTGCTCACACTTACCTGCCGGAGGAGACCGTGCCGGAGGAGGATAAACATTCAGAGGGTTCGGAGAGTGGCGCTCCGCAGGCTAATCGCATCGCGATTATAGATGAACTGATGGAGCGTGAGCACCTATATCTGCGTCCCGAACTGACGATACAGGAGTTAGCCGTCGCTGCAGGCACTAACCGCACCTATGTTTCGGTTGCTATTCATGAGGCGTATGATGTCAACTTTGCGACATACGTCAATCGCTTTCGTGTCGCGAGCGCGAAACGAATTCTCAAAGACCCGACTTACAAGTTAGACAAAGAAGCTATCTCTAACGCTATCGCTCTCAGCGGTTTCACCACTGAGCAGACATTCTACCGCGTCTTCAAGGAAATGGAAGGAATAACGCCGCTCCAATACCGACAAAGCGAATGTCTTGGCATAAAACGTTCAAACAATTTCTAAAATACCCACTTTTTTACCTTTTGAGAGTGGATTTTTACGAATTGAGAACGATTTATCAGAAAAAAAATGTATCTTTGCGCGCTAATTTGTTTAACCATATAAAAATTTTACACAGTATGAAACGTATTTTAACGATTTGTCTGGCTGTTGTTGCAGCCACAACTATGTTTGCCAAGGACTATCAAAACAGTATCGGTGTTGTTGCAGGTTCTGGTCTCGGCGTACAGTTCAAGGACATGGTGACCGACCATTTTACGATCATCGAGGAGTTTGGCTATTTAGGCAGTTTTGCCGCTGCAGGAGATGGTTTTGCCTTTCCTACATTAGGTGCGATAGACAACCTCGTCCTTGCCTACCAAGCGCAATGTGCCGAAGGTCAGGGCATCCGTCTGGACTACTATGCGGGCGGTCAGATCAAAGGCGGCTACATGGGTGGAGGTGCCGGTATGGTGGGATTCGGTGCCGCTGCGGGTATTGAGGCAAATATGAAGAATGCCCCTATTGCTTTCTCATTCGATTTCCGCCCCGGTTATGGCTGTCTGCTTATGGGCGGTGGTGCCGGTGTAGGAGTCGGTCATGCATTCGACTGGACCCTCAACCTCGGTGTACGGTATACATTTTAAAAAAAACAACTAATTTATGAAAACGAAATCACTTCTTTTAGCCGGTACGCTTGTAGCAAGCATATTGGCTTTTACTGCGTGTAACAACAGTAACGACCCCCAACATCCGCTTCAGAACGTGAAGTTCTATTGCGACTATCCCCAGCGGGGCGATCTCTTCTGGCAGGAGACGATGTTTTTTCAGACAGGTGACGCATTTGAATATGGTTTTATTGCCTACTCTGATGAGGCACACACCAAGGTTGTAGAGGGCTATAAAGAGACAGGCACCTACGAGATTATGGACGATTATATCTATCTCCACTACCAAAAATTGTACAATCTCAGCGGGAATAGTACAGTTGAGAACTCGTCCTACCAGCCCCGCAGCGAAAAATGCTATTATGTGCTGAAGGGCAACACGCTCACACTCACCTTTAACAAAGGTGCCCACAATGAGTATGACCGTGTTTATTACAAATAATATAACTACGCATTATGAAAAAGATTTTATTTTTTGCCCTTGCGCTGGTAGCAAGCGCAGTGGCATTCACAAGTTGTGACAAGAAAGACAAGAACGAAGCCGAGAACCCACTCATCGGTACATGGCAGCACATCGAAGACTACGGAGATGCTCACTCGGAACAGAAAGTTATTTTCGGGGAAAGCAATAAATTTACATACAGTGACTATAAGTACATGGGCGGTCAGGTGCATTACGGTCAGATTACCACGGGCACGTACAAGATAGAAGAAGACATTGTTACTGTACACTATGCCGAATGTATCTGGACCAACGATGGCAAAGAGTTTAACAAACAGGAAGACTTTTCGCTGGCAGACGAGCAGATCCAATACGCTATCTCCGGCAACACGCTGACACTCGTTCGTTTGTACGGAACAGGAAGTGCGTACACCGAAACATATACCAAACAATAAATAATATCACTATGCGTAAATTCTTATTCTTCGCCTTTGCGCTGGTAGCCGGCGCATTGGCATTCACATCGTGTGACAACAGTAATGATCCGAACAACCCGTTAGTGGGTACATGGTCCGTTTGGCAATCGGGAGATTTTTATAACGAGATTAGTTTCGATGGCAATAGCACTTACACCACTATCCAGGATTACTATTTCTATGATGGGGAAGCAGGTGAACTCATTCCTACTCCTCATGAGCACGTCGTCATCAAGGGTTCATATACGATTGACGGCGACATAGTGACCATACACCAGACCTCGCAGACTATCTCTATGGACGGCGGAGCGGCTGAAAACATCGAATGGGAACCTGAGGATGAACAGATTAAATTCAAGGTAGAGGGTAATACGCTCACACTCACCCGTAATTACGGTACAGAGTACCAATCGGAGCAAGTCTTCACCAAGAAATAACTGCTCAATCAATCGTACATATGAAGAACTTTTTATGTTTAGCTATTAGCCTTTGGCTATCAGTCATACTCTGACTTACCTCTTCCTCCCCGCGACCCACCTCGTGGGGATTTTTGTGGCTTAAACTCATTAATTACGAAAAAAATGCATAAAAACTTGCATATATCAAAAAAAAGCAGTATTTTTGCAGCCGAATTGAGAGAATATGGATGAAATATACAGATTGCGCAGTAGAGATTCGTGAATGCCGATGGATGGATAACATAAATACCGGATAAATACAATGAAAACAAGACAAATTCTTTTCTGCCTACTGGCAGTTATGGTGGCAGGTACGGCCTGCACCAAGCAACAGAAAACTCCTGAGTACAAGATCGTTTGGACGGGGCACACCGTTACCAACCAATGGGGCATGGATGAACTGCCGGGCAATGCATTGCAGTACTCGCTTGACAGCCTTGCTACACGCACGGACAGCAAGTTACAAGGCACTACCGTTTTTTGGCTCGGCTCGTCCATCACTTTCGGCTTGATTGCCCATGGCGAAGGTACGGCAGATATGTATGCCAAACACAATGGCGCGACATGTTACAAGGAGGCTTCGTCCGGCACAACGATTGCCAATATCCCCGCTACGGAAGAAATGGCGGCAATACTCACCCAAATCATCGGTGCTGACCCAAGCAAGGAAGACCTCTCTTTCACTGCGCGTATTCATGACCTGCCGTTGGATGTAAAGCCAGACCTGCTTGTGCTTCAACTCTCTACCAATGACTCCCGCCTGCCGGCTGAGGCTATCGGTGCACTCAGTGAGAGTTATGAGACCGCGGATTTTGACCTTGCTACCACAATCGGCGGAATGGAGTATATTATGGCGTATGCCCGCGATAACTGGCAGTGCCCCGTGCTCATCTACACTTCGCCTTTCTTGAGTGACGACCAGTATATGGCGATGCTTGATAACGCTTACAAGGTGGCAGACAAATGGGACGCCTATGTTCTTGACTTGACTACCGATAGTGCCTTCAACGCCGTTGGGCGTGAGAACATGGACCTCTACATGGCTCCTGATGGTATTCACCCGACTCGTGCCGGTTACCAACTCTGGTGGTTGCCTAAGTTCGAGGAGAAGATCATGGAAGTGTTAAAAACTCGTTAAAGACCCTTTTTCCATCCCCTCATGTTTGCATATCAAGCGTGGACTTCGGTTGTTTTTCTACTTTATTCGGGGATTGCGAAGCCCTCAAGATGCGTGAAGACCAATAGGACTCCACGCCCTTTTTGTATATGTGCTGCTTCATGGTTAGGTCTCTGCTCTTTGACGGCTCCTTCTCTGCTATTTGTCCGCTGTCAAACACGAAGGAACTTCGAAGGAACTACGAAGGAACTTCGAAGCAGCTGCGAAGGAAAAATGCGGAGCAAATCCGAGCGGTGAGGATAAGAACTACGTAGGAAGGGCAAAGCAAGAAAACAACAAGAGACGTTAAAATAGCCGTTTTAGGTACTCAAAATGTTACATAAACCAAAAAAACGAGAAAAACGCAAGAAAATCTGTCTTAAATTTGGAATGATGACATTTTTTTCGTATCTTTGCACCCGAATTTGAAGACTCAACACAACCTTAATATCTATGGCACAAAACAAAAGAGCAATCGTTCGTTATCGCGCTATTGACAAATGCCTCCGCTCCCAACATGGCAAGTACGGCATCGAAGAACTCCGCACAGCTTGTGCCCAAGCACTCTATTATGACTGTTCTGAATATATTAGAACACATTGTTATGCGCGCTACGCCCGACCGCTATCCTTATATAAAAAATAAACCACTGCACCCAACTCAACATAACTACGATAAGGAATTTCGATTCTCGATGGATGTTATTCCGAATAATGAACTGATAGCATTGCTACTTTCATTCGGTAGTCAATTAGAAGTCTTGAAACCTCAAAGTGTACGCGAAATGATGCGCGACCATGTTAAGACATTGAATAAATTTTACAAATAAACAAATTATATTATGGCTAACATAGAGAAAATAGAGCAACCCAAGGCGCTCACTATTTCGGATCCTGAATATGTGAGACTTGTCACACAAATCTCTGATGTATGGGATGATGCGCAGGAACAAGCATTTAATGTTGTCAACACATCCCTCTTGATGGCAAATTGGAAAACCGGCGAGTACATTGTAGAATTTGAGCAAAAAGGGAATGTAAAGGCGGAATACGGAAAACAACTCTTGACAAACCTATCAAAAGACTTAACTCGGCTTCGGGGAAAGGGTTATTCACGCTCTAACCTATTCAACATGCGCCTTTTCTATGTGCGTTTCCCAAAAATCCAAACAGTGTCTGGACAATTGACATGGAGCCATTATTTGGAACTTCTCAAGTGCGATGACCCATTAGAAATGCAGTTCTATCTTAATGAGTCCCTCAAAGAAGGTTGGCGTGTACGTGATTTGCGACGTCAAATGAAGAGTTCACTTTTCCAACGCCTTGCTTTAAGCACAGACAAGGAAGGAGTGCTGGCATTAGCGAACGAAGGGCATCAGGTCATGACTCCAAAGGATCTTATTCACGACCCGTATGTATTGGAGTTCACAGGACTTCCGGCTCAGAAACGCTATAAAGAGAGCGAGTTAGAATCTGCTCTTAAGAAACACATGGAGACTTTCCTTTTGGAACTTGGAAGAGGCTTTGCCTTTATCGGTCGTCAGTATATCATTCCTATTGGAAGCCGGCGTTTCAAAGTGGATTTGGTTTTCTATCATACGATTCTGAAATGTTATATTCTCATTGATCTCAAGCGTGCCGAAATCAAGCATCAGGATATTGGTCAGATGAACATGTATATCAATTATTTCAAGACCGAGATTTGCCAACCGGACGACAACCCGCCTATTGGTATTTACTCGGCGCAAATAAAGATGAATTGTTGATGGAATATGCTCTTGCCGGTATTGATAATAACTTGTTCGCTGCACGCTATCAGTTGTATTTGCCCAATAAGGAAGAACTCCAAGAGCAACTTAATCGCATGTTAAAAAACTAAATAAATGCATTTTTAATTATCCTGTGCAGTATCTTTGCACACATAATTGTACTTTTGCAGGCGAAATGTACAACTACCGCACTTATTGATACAACACCTATGAAGAGCATTATTATAGCAATTTGCCTGGGCACAACAATACTTTGCTCATGCACCAAAGAACCCGGTTTAGAACTTCTTTTGGAGGAACTTGATCGCTGCGTTGCCGAGCGCAGCACCTACTACGTGCCACGTGAGAGAGTTGTTGATTCATTACAAACTTTATTGGCCCAATCCCAATCAGCAAGTGAACAATATGAGTTATATGGGCGGTTGGTAGAGACTTACCGCTCTTATGACCTGAACGCCCAACTATTTTGTACTGAGAAACGCTTGGCTTTAGCACAAACACCATTTGAGGTACAAGCTGCCTTGCTGAACTATGCCGAAATAATGATGCGCAGTGGCATGTACCATGAAACAATTCTCTACATGGATTCTGCCTTGCAACAGCCGCTTAATCCCGTCCTGTACCCATATTACTACCATCTGCGCCGTACATTATACGGGCATATGAGAGATTTTGCGCTGACCGCCAAGGAACGCAACCTATACTATCACTTAGCGCAAAATTATCGGGACTCCATGATGTCCATCCACCCTAAAGGCTCTTTCCTGCACGAGTTGGTGTATGCGGATTATCTGTACGAAGAGCAACAATATGATAGTGCCTTACAGGTATTGGATAATTATGAAGAATCACAGCGCGTATCGGGACAAAGTGACGAGGCTGTCTTTGCTTTTTCCCGTGCGCAGATTTACCACGCATTAGGCAATACAGAACTTGAAAAACATTACCTGACCTTGGCGGCTATAAACGACATCAAAGCAGCCGTGCGGGAGTATATAGCATTGCGGCAATTGGCGGTGATTTTGGTTAAAGAAGGTGATACCGGCAGGGCCCATAAATACATGCAATGCGCAATAGAAGATGCCGAAGCAGGCGGCGCCCGAGTCAGGTCCTTTGAAACCGGTAGGATATATCCGCTTGTCGAAAAAGCGTACCAACAACAGATAACCTATCGCCAACGGGCAATGGTAGCCCTGATATTCAGCACCCTTATCATCATTGCATTACTATTTTATATCCTGTTGCTCAGTAGGCGCAATCATAAAAAACTGACTGCCCTAAATCAACAACTGGCAACAGCCAACGCCAACCTCCGCCAAAGTAACCGTATCACCACACAATATGTCGGGCGATATATGGAAACCTCATCGCTCCTGACACTACACTTCGACCAATGGCGGAAAGAGTTCTACCGCAACTTTGATGAAGCATTCTTGGACATCTTTCCCAACTTCAAAGAAGAAGTGCAAGCCCTGTTAGTAGAGGATACCGAGTTTGCAACCAAGAAAGGCGAACTGCTCAATACCGATTTGAGGGTGCTGGCATTGATTCGACTCGGCATAACGGATAGCCAACAAATTGCATCGTTCTTGCACTATTCGGCCTCTACCATTTACAATAGCCGAACCCGTATGAGAAACCTTGCCAAAGGCGATAGAGAGCATTTTGAAGAAAAGATTGCCGCTTTAGAGTAATCTTCATATCTACTTTTTTACGGCATAGCATAATACACTATATTGCTATATACCAATTACTTGCGACATTATAGATAGTCACAAGTATCTACTTTTTACAAATAAGGTATTGCGCACGTGCAAAAAAAGTAGTAATTTTGCACCGTCTAAAATCAATTGTATAACAAGTCTTAAAATCTATTCGTATGAAAAAACACCCATTCTGTTTTCATATATGGATTTTGCTGGTAGGATTATTCTTCCCCCTCAGCGCGTTAGCACAAACAATTCAGGGAACCGTGGTTGATGAGACGGGCGAACCCCTTATCGGTGTGAATGTTACGGTGAAAAGCACCACCATCGGTACCGTCACCGATTTTGACGGAAATTTTGAGATGGAAGCGCCCCTGCCTACCGTCTTGGAAATAAGTTATATCGGTTATGCCACCATAGAGGTGCAGGCTGATGGCACGTCTCCCTTAGCAATTACCTTGAAGGAAGATAATGAGTTATTGGAGGAAGTGGTTGTTGTGGGTTATGGGGTCCAAAAGAAAAGTGACCTGACCGGTTCCATTGCGCAAGTGAATGACAAGGACTTACAAAAGACGCCTGCTCCCTCGCTAGGAGCCGCCTTGGAAGGTCGTGCCGCCGGATTGCAAGTGACCGGTTCCGGTGCTCCGGGCAGCAATGTAAGTCTTAATATCCGTGGTATCGGTAGTATCAATAATTCGCAACCCCTGATTGTGATAGACGGTGTGCCGACCGATGTGCCGCTCAATATGATTAACATGGATGATGTAGCGAGTATTGATGTCCTGAAGGACGCCTCAGCAACAGCCATTTATGGTTCTCGCGGTGCGTATGGAGTTGTGATTATTACGACCAAGAAGGGCGAAAATGATAAAGGGCATATCGCCTTGAAGGCATCTTTTGGTTTTGACCAAATCCAGCGGTCATTGCCTCTGCTAAATGCCTATCAGTTTGCATCCCTGCATAACGAGATGATGCTCAATGCCGGTTTGATGCAGAACCCGGATTTCACGGATCCCATGACTTTAGGTGTCGGCACGGATTGGATGAGTCAGTTATGGCAGTTTGCCCCAACACAAAACTATAGTTTGAGTTATTCCGGTGGGACGCAAAAATCCAACTTCTATGTTTCCGGGGCATATTTTGACCAGCGAGGTGTCGTTAAAACGACTGACTATAAACGCATTACATTACAGTTCAACCACGACACTCAACTATTTAATTGGTTGCGTTTCGGCCATAAGTTGTCGCTCAACCACGATATCAAATCGTCCGGTGAATACAATATCCAGAACACTATGCGTGCCTTGCCTACACAGCCCATAACCAATGCAGACGGCAGTTGGGCAGGTCAGGTAGGTCTGGCAATGTATGTGGGAGATATCGCCAATCCAATTGGCAAAATGACTGAAAACAGCAGCTCTACGAAAGGGTATAATCTATTAGGTAATATTTATGCCGAGATAAAACCATTGGATTGGTTAATTTTCAAGACAACTTTCGGTATGCAGGTCATGTATTGGGACACGGAAAGTTGGTCTCCCGCCTATGATTGGAAACCGATTGCCCAACCGGAATCACAACTCAGTCGGTCGTTTGACAAAAGTGTAACATGGCTGTGGGATAACACCTTATCGTTTGTGAAAACCTTTAAGGAAAAGCACTCTTTCAGTGCCATGATAGGTTCCTCCATGCAGTCCAATACCTATGAATATATGTCAGGAGCGGTTCAGGGTTTCATTTCAGACGAAGCTCGTCAGCTCAGTAACGGTTTGCTTGAGCCGACGCTCTCCGGCAATAAGTCGGACTGGGCATTGCTCTCCTTCATGGGACGTGTGACCTATGGATATGGCAACAGATATCTTTTCACCGCAACCTTCCGTGCGGACGGGTCCAGTCGTTTCAGCAAGAAGAACAGATGGGGATTCTTTCCCTCCGCAGCCGTTGCATGGCGAATCAGTGAGGAGCATTGGTTCAAGAAAACATTTTGGCTAACAGACCTGAAATTGCGTGCCGGCTATGGTCTGACGGGTAACCAAGCGTCGGTCGGTAACTATGCTTATGCATCGCAATTACAGACGGTACAATACCTTTTCGGCGGCAAACAGGTAGCTGGTCTCGCACCATGGATATTGCCCAATCCGAATGTGCGTTGGGAGACGGTGGAGCAATATAATGTAGGTGCCGACTTAGCGCTCTTTGACCAAAGGCTGCATGCAACGGTTGATTGGTACATCAAGAATACCAATGACATGTTGGTGCATATGTCAGTGCCTATTAGCAGCGGCTATTCGGACGAAGCAGTGCCGGACATCAATGCTGGTCGCATGCGCAATACCGGTGTAGAGGTGAGCCTCAACAGTATGAATATCAAAAGGTCTAACTTCACATGGACCACTACGGTGAACCTGGCATATAATCATAATATTATCCTCTCTCTCAACAACGATGTCCCCATGTATTTTGACTGCAATATCCACAAAGTGGGTTACCCTGTTGCAGCATTCTATGGTTACGTGACGGACGGTATCTTCCAGACACAAGAGGAGATTGATGCTCACGCTATTCAAACGGTGGGTAGCGACCCTTACTCCTCAACCCAGCCCGGTGATATTCGTTTTAAAGACCTCAATAATGATGGTATCATCAATGAGGATGACCGCACTATATTAGGTACACCAACCCCATCATGGACATTCTCAATGAACAACCGTTTTGAGTTCTATGGCGTAGACATTGAGATATATCTACAAGGTGCTGCCGGTAATAAGATTTATAATGGCAACCGTGCAACCTTAGAGGCTATGTCGGTAGCCCAGAACCAGATGACCACGGTCCTTGACCGTTGGAGACCGGAAAACCCATCAACCACCATGCCACGCGCCGTCTTCTCGGACCCCAATAAGAATAACCGTACCTCCGATAGATTCTTGGAGAGTGGCGATTATCTACGGCTTAAGAGTATCACCATAGGATATACATTACCTAAGAAGTTAACCAAAAAAGCTTTAATGGAAGAGGTGCGTTTCTCCTTCTCAGGACAGAACCTATATACCCTCACACGCTACACGGGACTTGACCCCGAAGTGGGTGGCTCAGGCATTGACGGCAATGTCTACCCTATTACCCGTAACTTTACTTTTGGACTAAATATCACTTTCTAAGACTATGAAGACGAATCGTATAGCGTTAACGCTTGCCGTAGTTGCTATGGTAGCGACCTCGTGCAATTTTCTTGACCGCAAGCCTTGGGACTCGGTGGACACGACCAATGGTTTCCAGACTGCGTCCGATGCGGAAGCGGCAGTAAATGCTGCCTACCAACCCCTTCAGTGGCCTAAGTTATACAACATGCGTATTTGGACATTGGATATCATAGCGGGTGAAAGCGTGGTGGGAGCCGGTGGTGGCTCGGACGGATTAGAGACTGTTGAAATGGCCAATTTTATTGCTACCTCCGATAACTTTGCGGCATTAGACCTTTGGCGCGGTCCATCTCCGGGAATTCTACGCTGCAATTTTGTGTTAGCGAATGTACCACAGATGGATATTGATGAGGACTTGAAGTCACGTTTATTAGGTGAGGCGCATTTCCTGCGCGCGCATTATTACTTTATATTAGTGCGACTATTTGGCGGTGTACCGATGCCGACAGAGCCGTTAACAGCTGATAGCGAGTTGAAGATGCCCAGAGCGTCGGTAGATGAAATTTATAGTCTCATCACAGAGGACCTCAAAACAGCCATCAGTGTCTTGCCCCAACGGAGCGAATATAGCGCCAAAGACATCGGCCGCGCCACAAAAGAGGCGGCCATGGCGGAATTGGCACGGGTTTATCTAACTTATCAGCCCGATCAAACTAAGTATCAGGAGGTTGTCAGACTTTGCGAGGAGATAGGCAGCATGGGCTATGATTTGGCAGAGGATTATTCCTCCCTCTATGACCCCTTGCAACAAAACGGCATAGAGTCTATCTTTGAAGTGCAGTATTATGGCAAAACGACGCAGGACTTCTGGTCCAATGAAAACCAAGCCTCTTGGATTAGCACCTATCAAGGTCCTCGTAACTCAGGTATGGCTGCCGGTTGCTATGGTTGGAACCAACCGACAGCGGAGTTTGTTGGGCAATATGAGCCGGGCGATGTACGCAAAGCCAAAACCATTTTCTACACCGGATGCCCGCAATTTGACGGCAAAACGTATAGCCCCTCCTATTCTTCCACCGGCTATAATGTACGTAAGTTCTTGTTGACCAAAACACAGTCTCCAGACTACAACACCAGTAATCAAAACTGGATAGTGACCCGTTATGCCGACGTGCTGCTGATGCAAGCGGAGGCACTCAACGAGTTAGGGCGTACCTCCGATGCCGAAGAACCGCTCTATCGAGTGCGCAAACGCGCAGGATTAACGTCTCGTGCCCAAGTGGAAGGCCTTAGCCAAGAGGAAATGCGGGAGAAAATTATCCACGAAAGACGCATTGAGCTCGCCTTTGAGGGACATAGGTGGTTCGATATGCTGAGGTACAAAAACAACTACGCCCTTGACTTCTTACACTCAATAGGCAAGTCCGCAGCATCGCAGAAACATCTGCTCTTCCCCATTCCGCTGCAGGAAATGGAGGCCAACGAATTATTAACACAAAACCCGGGATGGTAAAAATATCTAAGTTCAAACTTTAAAATAGAGCATTATGAAATTCTGGTTTAATATCCTCATTTTCTTGGTGGTATGTCTCTTTATGGGCTGTCAGCCACAGGAAGAACCTATCGTTGAGCAACAGCTTGCCATCACGCTTTCCGCGGACAGCATTGTTTGTCTGGAGCAAGCCTCCGACCAATTGGCGTTGGAGTTGGCTTGGACATCCGGTACTAATCACGGCACCGGCTCTGCCATTGCCTATACCCTTTTGATGGATAAAACAGGCAACAATTTTCAAGGGGGGGCAACTTGGTCCATCGGCAAAACGGCTTCTCGATTGATGACCTTTACACATGGTCAACTCAACGACAGTTTGCAACATTACTTCCCGGATTTGGATTTATCACAACCGGTAAGCATTGATTTTCAAGTCATAGCAACTATCATAGCAACAGGCGAGATACAACGTTCCCTACCCGCTACTGTCGTCATCACACCGTATCGCAAGCATGTGCTTTACATGGTTGGCGACGCAACACCTAATGGCTGGTCGCGAGAGGCAGGACAAGTGATTCAAATAATAGCCGACCCGCAGGACACCTGTCTCTATCGTTGGTCCGGAAAATTGACACGCGGCACCTTTAAGTTCTTAGTATCACGTACCTCTGACAACTGGCTCCCTGCATATATGCCTGACCCTGCTGATGACACCAAGGTCACTTATGTCGAAACGGAAGGCATTGACCGGCAGTGGCGGATTATTAATGAAGGAAATTACTCTATAGCCCTCAACACACGGGAGCTGACTATCACCATCAAAGCTCTCACGCCGCCTGAGGAGATCGAACCGGAGTTATATATTATCGGCTCTGCCACCCAATGGGGATGGGACATGAATAAGACCCAAAAAATGTTGATGTACTTGGTTGATAACGACACGGTCTTCCGCTGGTCAGGCACCTTATATTACAACCCCTCGGATGATGAACCGGGTGCCTTCAAGTTCCTCACAACATATTATGACTGGAATCCTTGCTACGTAGCGGAAGCGAATGACCCGACTACCATGCGCTACCGCGAAGGCGATGGATCCGGTAATCCGCAGGACATCAAATGGCACATCAACGCAACCGCCTTTTACAAGATTGAGGCAAATATATCCGACATGACAATATCTATCACCCATGACGATATGCCCGTTTACGAGCATATATACATGGTTGGCGATGCTACCCCCAACGGATGGAGCCTTGACAATGCAACCGAACTCCAACCGGCTCATGATGAGGTCAACGTTTTCACGTGGACAGGAACCCTCTCTGCCGGTACCCTTAAGTTCGCTCCGCAACATAATAGTTTTGATAAGGTGTTCTTTTTTGCAACCGACTATAACCGCACTCCGCAAGAAAATGACCTCTTCGAAATCGGGCTTGGCAGCGAGCACAATGATATGAAATGGGAAATCTCCGACGCCGATGCAGGACAATACCGCATCACTCTGAATGCATCCGACTTAACGGTATCCTTTGTTAAATTATGAAGCTCCATATTTAAATTATGAAGAAGATGACTATCGTTGCTACTTTCCTTTTGGTGGCACTTAACGCTTGTAACATTATTAGTTCCCAACAAGACCCCGTAACCTATGGGGAGGGATATTTGCCTATACGCATTGCCACGGACAAGGCGTGTTATGCACCCGGTGAGGAAGTCACTTTTAGCCTCAACAAGATTCCGGCAGAGAATTGTATTGTACGCTATCGTCATCTTGCCGAAACCCTTCAAGAGGAACCATTGGCGTCAACCAAATGGTCGTGGCAACCGCCTTCTACCGATTATCAGGGCTATCTTGTAGATATCTACAACGCCTCAGGAACCATCGTTTCCATCGCGGTGGATGTTTCTTCAGAGCCGACACGCTTTCCGCGTAATGGTTTCCTCTCTGCGTATGGTGACCTTTCAACGAAGGAGATGAACGATGTACTCAACAACCTTAACCGCTACCACTTCAATTATGTACAGTTCCAAGACTGGCACTGGAAACATCACCACCCACTTGCCGGTACTTCCATCCAACCGATGGATGTTTGGACTGACATTATCTCCCGTAATTGCTACCGTGCCTCCGTGGATTATTACATTCAAGAAGCACACAATCGCAATATGAAGTGCCTCTTCTACAACCTTGCCTACGGAGCACTGGATGATGCCCAAGATGACGGCGTGGACCGTAATTGGTATGTCTTTAAGGACCGCCGCTGCACAACGCCCGATATGCATGAACTCGGATCCCCCTTCAAAAGCAGTATCTACCTCGTTAACCCCGCCAACACGGACTGGCAGGACTTCCTTGCACGCCAAAACGATGAGGTCTATAAGGTCTTTAACTTTGACGGATACCAGATTGACCAACTCGGTGACCGCGGTACCGTTTATGACAATACAGGTAATTATGTCAATATGGCTGAGGGATACCTCCCCTTTATCCTCAAAATGAAAGAAAGTCAACCCGACAAAAGGCTCGTCATGAATGCTGTAGGTCAGTACGGACAAGAGTTTATAGCTCAAGCACCTACAGATTTCCTCTATACCGAGGTCTGGGACACCGTCGGTTATGCACCACTTTCCGATATCATAACCCATAATGATAATATCGGTGGCGGCAAGAAAACCGTCCTCGCAGCATACATGAACTATGCTAACGGCGCACGAGCACGAGGATACTTCAATACCCATAGCGTGCTGCTCACTACCGCCGCTATCCACTTATGGGGCGGGGCAATGCTTCAGCTGGGAGAACATATGTTGACCACGGAATATTTCCCCAACAATAACCTCTCTATGCACGCCGACTTATATCAGGCGATTATAAAATACTATGATTTCATCACGGCGTATGAGAATCTCCTCCGTGATGGCGGCAATTGGGTCGGTATTGATGTTGTGGCGCCCGACGGTGAAACATTGTTCAATCAGTGGCAACCACAAAGAGGACAAGTCGCTACTGTCGGCAAACAATTCACCGACAAAACTGTTGTTCATCTTTTGAATTTCAACGGAGCCACACACACAAACTGGGTGGATAATAATGGCGAACAAGGCGAACCAAAAACCTTTGCCGAAATACGCGTCTCCATGCCTGCTACTGCACAACCGTCACGGGTCTATACCGCCTCACCGGACTATAATGCCGGAGCTGCACAAATATGTGACAATGTGGAATTTGCCGACGGGCAAATCACGTTTACGCTCCCGTATCTCAAATACTGGACTATGATTGTAATGGAATATTAACACAACCTAACATATGAACCACGGCTTTTTATTCTTTATTCTTTGTTCTGCACTCACCTTTGGGGCAGTCAATCAGCTCGCTGCTGTTGAAAAAGTTGAGTCTCCTTCTCAGAATCTCACCGCCTATTTTGATGTCAGGGATGGACGACCCGTCTATTGGCTTATGCAGCACGGCGATACCATCATTCGTCCTTCATATCTGGGGCTCTCTCTCCGCGGCGAGCACTCACGAGCCGACTTCAATGACTTCAATAACGACCCGAATATAGTTGCATCCGTGGATGGACTGCTTAACGGATTTGTTATGACCGGGTCCGAAAGGCACCATTTTGACGAAACATGGCAAACCGTCTGGGGAGAGGAACGCGCTATACGCAATTGCTATAACGAGATGCTCATCACCCTCAAACAACCTGCTAAAGACCGAAAAATACAAATCTGCTTCCGCCTATACGATGACGGACTCGGTTTCAGATATATTTTCCCGCAACAGCCTAACCTCAACTACTTCGTCATTGAGGAGGAACAAACCCAATTTGCTCTGCCCGGAGATATTACCGCCTACTGGATTTCCGGTGATTACGACACACAAGAGTACGAATATACACGCTCTAAACTATCCGAAATCAGGGACCTTAATGAGTCAACCCGTAAACCCAATCTCTCCCAAACTGCGTTCTCACCTACCGGCGTTCAGACTCCCCTATTGCTCAAAACCGATAAACATTGGCTCGTTATCCATGAAGCCGCGCTGCTCAATTATTCATGCATGCACCTCAATTTGGACGACCAAACGTTTGTGCTACAATCGCACCTTACACCCGACATCGATGGCTCCAAAGGACATATCCAAACGGATGCCATCAGCCCATGGCGTGTTATCATCGTTGGCGAGACTGCCAAGGATATCCTTGCTTCACGTATCACGCTCAACCTCAACGAACCTTGTAAGATAGATGATACTTCTTGGATAAAACCTATGAAGTATGTCGGCGTTTGGTGGGAAATGATTACCGGCAAAGGCGATTGGTCTTATACGTGGGATTTCCCATCTATACATATCGGCAAAACCGATTACACCAATGCCCACCCGCACGGAAGGCACTCGGCCAATACCGACAAGGTAAAGCGATATATAGATTTTGCATCAAAATATGGATTCCAGGGCATTTTAGTCGAAGGCTGGAACATTGGTTGGGAAGACTGGTTCGGCAATGAAAAAGACTATGTGTTTGATTTTGTTACGCCTTATCCTGATTTTGATGTAAAATCTATACACGATTACGCGGCTGCTAAAGGGGTCAAGATGATTATGCACCACGAAACATCAGGCGGTATTCGCTCTTACGAGCGCTGCCTTGACTCTGCTTATCAATTCATGAATCGCTTCGATTACCCCGCCGTTAAGTCCGGATATGTCGGCAATATACTGCCTATCGGCGATCACCATTATTCACAACGCATGATTGACCACTACCAATACTGTATCGAGAAGGCGGCTAAGTACCATATCATGGTCAATGCCCACGAAGCCGTGCGCCCAACCGGTATATGCCGCACATGGCCTAATCTTATTGGCAACGAATCGGCACAAGGCTCTGAGTACCAAGGCTTCCACGGCTCGGCACCTAATCACACAACCATGCTCCCCTTCACACGACTCATCGGTGGCCCTATGGATTACACACCAGGACTCTTCGAAAACGATATGCGCAAGTACAACCCTACGCGCGAAGCTTGGGTCAATACCACTATCTGTAATCAACTCTCACTCTATGTAACCCTCTATAGCCCGCTCCAAATGGCTGCGGATCTGCCTGAGACCTATGAGCAATTCCTCGACGCCTTCCAATTCATCGTCGATGTACCCGTGGAGTGGGACGAACCCTATTACCTCGAAGCAGAACCCTATGAGTATGTCACCATTGCCCGCAAGCAGAAAGACAAAGACGCCTATTTTGTAGGTTCTACCAATGGTTATACACCCCGCACGGCGCTGATTGACTGCTCTTTCCTGCCAGAAGGCAAAAAGTACACGGCTACCATCTACGCTGATGCCAAAGATGCGGACTATACCGGTGGCAATTACCGCAATGACGGTATCAATAAAGCCCAAGCATATACTATTACGACAAAGACCGTGACCTCCAAATCGAAGTTGAAACTATACACCGCTGCCGGTGGAGGCTGCGCTATAGAAATACAAGCCCTCTAAATAGGGGGGGAGAGCTATCTCCCCTCTATTTGCCCCCTGTTAACTACGTAACATATACGATAGATATACGATAGATACACGATAGATAAAACATACATCACCGTAGAAATACCATCACCTCAATATAACCCTGCCGTTGCCCCAACTCCGCCTCGCCTACCGCTCGTGGGCTCGCGATGAGGGAGTTACCTGCCTGTTAATAGCTTATAGTCTGAATAACCCCACAAAACACCTGTAAAATGCACAATATATTTGCACATATGAAAAAAAATCCGTACCTTTGCAACGAATAGACAAAATAGTAGCATAATTTAAATTCAATATCAATATGAAGCTCTCCAACCCATTCGAATGGGGGGGGTATAACCCATTTAACCCTATTCGCAATTTTCCCGCCAAGACCTTAACCGCATTCCACAGTCTTTCCCGCACTGTGGTTCTTTTCATATCCGCCTTCTTTTTCCTCATCGGCGGCATATCTGAAATGTGGGCAGGAACAAAACGAATATATTTTGATTATTCGAATGTAACTACATGGACAGATGATAATGCGAAATTAGGTGTGCATTGCTGGGGTGGTGATGTGACTGGTGCTGATTATGATATGTATCCAGTAGAAGGACAGTCTAATCTTATTTTCGCAGATATTGATGAGGGACATGCTAGTCTCTGTTTCTACCGAAAGAATCCTGAAAACGTAGAATGGTGGAATCAAACCCAAGACTGGGGAACAATAGGCACGTATAATAGGTTTAAAATTAAAAATTCTAAAGGCGAATACGGTACAGATGCAAACAAATATCTTTGGGCAGATTCCGAATCTGCTATTCGTTGGACTCCGTCTCCGGCAATAGATGGTCTTTTAGACCCCAACAACCCGCACAATCAGGCATTCGTTGAGGGCGTGTTTGAAACGACATTAGAGGCTCATTCCACCTACGAGTTCAAAGTCCTTGACGGCTCTACTCTATACGGTTTGGATAACAATGTATGGACAAGTTCAGTTGCTGACTACGGATTGAATAGTGGACAATATCAAATTCGTCTTTGTACCGCAGGGGCAGGTAAATACACCTTTACATACAATAGCAGTTCTCATCAATTGTCTGTTACGTACCCCGTAGTGCAACACCCATCTAAAGATTACTGCTATGTAATCAATTACTCATGGGATCCTTCAACCAATATTCACCTTTGGAACAGCAGTAGTAGCGTAGCGGGAACAACCTCTCCAGGAACACAACTATATAATACCACGACCATCTATGAGCAAAGTTTTTTCTATATCGCCCCAGGAGACTATGCCAATTTCTTGGTGAGTAAAAATGGAGACAACACAGATAGAACAGGTGATTTATCGACATCAGACGGATATGGCAAACGACGGTATTATAATGGCTCTGCTTGGGTGTGGGATACTTTCTCCGTCCGCATCCAATTGAATGACCTTAGCGCAACAACCTCTGTCGTGCCGAATTATATGGATGTCGCATTTAACTCGGATGTTCTAACCAATCTAACTACCGTTCCCGAAAAGACTAACTACGATTTCGGAGGTTTTTATACGAATTCCGATGGTACAGGCACGCAAGTTATTGATGCCTCAGGTCATTGGATTGCCTCTGTAGCTGATTATACCGATGCATCCAAGCATTGGATTCATGCAGGCACAACCACAACCCTCTACGCCAAATGGACAGAGACACCGCGTACCATCACCCTGCAAGTATCTCCTTCCGGTGCTGGAACAGTCTCTCCTACCGGTACGGTCACTGCATATATCGTTACACCATCTGCGACTATCACTGCTACGCCCAACCCCGGCTGGAAATTCAAGGAATGGCAATACGGCACCAATGTTGGTCCCTATTCAGGAACAGGAACGGATAACACGGTGCAAGTAACGGCTACCGTTAACGGCACATTGACCGCTGTCTTTGAACCGAGATACTACCTCGTAGGTGGCGAGATAACCGGTGAAGGAGACGATGGCACAGGAACAGAAAGTGGAATGTCGGGATGGAATAATTACGAAGTTCCATTCAATGTGATTACCACCAGTCCGATTCTGGCTACTTGTTCACTCACTTTAGGCACCAATAAGCATTTCTATATCATGGTGCGTGATAAGGCCGATGGACTGAGCTATGGAAAAAGCGAAGGGACATTAGGAGATGATGCGTCAATTACATTTACAGACCAAGATAACAGAGTATTATTCCATTCCAACGGCGGCACGAACTACACCTTCAAGATTACTGGCGTGGATGGCTCCGGGCGTCCTACCGTTGCAGTAGAGCGTCCACACCAAATGCACATAGGGTATGTACATGCGGAGATAGACAATACTTCGGCAACCAATAGTGGAAATACCGGTGGTACACTTACTGCCTCTATTGGTGGAAGTCCTATCGCCAATGAAGCGTGGTTCAACTACGGCTCGAATATTTCCTACACCGCTTCTCCCGTGACCGGTTATACACCTACTTGGTACTCCAATAATACGTACACGTCTGCTTTCGGAGAGCAACCTGCCAACTCGTGGACGAATAATAACGTCACAGGCGATGAGAATGTATATGTCCGCTTCACAGAGAAAGCCACTACCGTCAACCTTGCCAATGACGGGCACGGTCATGTGGAGATAGGTACTGGAAATACGGTAACTCAAACCACCGTTGGTGTTACCACCACCCGCAGTTTGAACGCTGTGCCCGATGAGGCATATAAATTCGACAGCTGGACCAAAGTCTCAGGAGATGACATTACCCTTTCTTCTACCTCCACCAATCCGACCACCCTTACAGGTCTTGGTGCCGGTGCTGCTTCAGGGCAGGAGGTACGAGCCAATTTTACTTACCGCTATTCAATCAAAGGAACAATGAATGGCGAGAATTGGGGAACAGACCATTTTATTACCAATATCGGTACAAATGCCGACGGAAAAGATACCGGATATGTCGAAATGAATTTACCCGCTAACGCTACCTATGAATTTGCTATCCAAGACCTTACAGGAGTTGATATATGGCTCAAAAACGGTGTAGATGCGGTGTATAATATGACTTATACCAATCATACCAACTGGTTATTTGCAACCGACAAAACCTACAATTGTGGTATCATAACTGCCGGTAAAGGGACATACAAGTTCATCTTTAACATCACGGATAAGAAGGTTACTGTTGTTTATCCGACATCCTATCAAGTCAACTATGGCGCTTCAGTCGGAGGCTCAGTTACTTCCGTAGTGGATGATGACGACAACTCTGTACCTAACGGCGGCTATGTCCGTAGCGGTGGTTCTGTCACTTACACCGCCACTCCGGCTAATGCCTATTACACTTTTGCAGGGTGGTACTCATCTTCTACACTCACCGGGGATCCCTTTAACACGGATGAAGACGAAGGAGTAGGTTCGTGGACTAACAACAATGTAACCGAAACGCAGAACTCTTTCGCAAGGTTTAACTCCACCAACTTTGTTATCTACCGCACAGGCGACAAAGCGGAGGACTCGCGGGCGGCAGTGGATGATGTCGAGTCCTACGCCGGCGGCACAATCGCTGAGGTTATCGAATACCGTATGAAGGTGCATGAGTTGGACACTTGGTACACACTTTGCCTGCCGTTCACCGTCAATGGCGTCAAGGTCTGGGATCCGGATGACGGACCGGCATATTTTGACATCGTGCCTTACTACCGCACAGAAGCAGGACTGTTTTCAGGTCATTACTTCATCCGCACGCCATTACCGGACACTACAGGTCTCGCAATTGCCAACTTCGATGATTGGAATGACCCTAACACAGCTGCTTACATGCCAATTGAACGCGTACCCTACATCATCCAATGGCATGACTCATACTTCTTAGGCAAATACATCTCCTTCTTCGGAGCAACAGGACAAGAAATCCCAACAAGATTCCGTGATGGCGTTGCTCCCAACGATAACAATGTGGTCAACGTCTATGGTAATAACACTATGCATACAGGTTCAGTTCCCGGTGCGTATATGTTGGAACCAGACTATGGCTCGGATGGTGCTTGGCTGCGATTGGAAAATGCTTCGGAAAGCCGCACTATCCCACCCTTTGAGTGCTTTATCCGTGCTTCTGAACCGGTCACAATAAGTCATATAGCTATCCGCCGAGGCATGTCCTTGAATGACCTCTCTACAGGGGAAACGGTCATCGCCGATAACCATATTGCGCCGCTCATACGAGTTTATACCCTCTCGGGCATCATGGTGACACAATTTACTGATTGCTCATTCAGTCAGGCTGCTTATGTGCTCAGCATGGAGCAACCTGCCGGTATATATATTCTCTCTTCTGACCAAGAGGCTGTTAAGGTAATAGTGGGAGGCAAATAATATGAAACAATCACTAATTATAGGATTTATCCTCTTCAGCATATCACTATTTGCTACGGACTACCCGACGGCCAATACGGCACAAATGCCCGAAGCGTCCATACAGTCTGTTAATAACCCATCCTACTTGTCCTCCGGAAGCACATTCTCCTCTGAGGTCTATGAGGTGGGGTCAGGAGCCCCCTCCCGCACCTCTGCACGTAAAGCCCCTCCGAGCGGAACGGGTACAGTAGTCAACCCCAATGACCCTAATTATTACGACCCCAACAACCCACAGTTCGCACCTCTCGGGGACGGTCTGCTTCCGTTACTCCTATTCGTCCTTTTGGCAACACTTAATATAATGCTTAAACTTCTTTTAACCCGCAAAAAGACCAATAAAAAGGCTGCTCTCCAATGAGTAGCCTTTTGGTGTATGCCTATTCCATATAGTCAACAAAATGCTTCTTGCACAGGGGCATTTTAGTTATTTGGAGTAAAAAATAT
>FLNX01001805.1_pt1 | contig 57390 bp, 44 predicted proteins | sample 1140341 | NCBI WGS metagenome assembly FLNX01 (sample SAMEA3878208, study PRJEB12797) | bioreactor metagenome | biome: Moose rumen | place: Sweden | collected 2011-10
TTGTATGGGTTGTTGAGTGTGCCGTCACCCTTTGGTGTGCCAGTCTCACCTCCGCCGCCTTCACCTCCAGCAGTTGTTCCGTTGAGTGAGTATAGATAAGCCTTGTTCTGCTGTGTCTCAGGAGTATTGCCTCTATAGCTGAGTACAGTTCCGTAGACAATAACCTCGTCACCAATCTTTATCTGTGTGTCACCGCTGCTGAATTTCTTGTTTCCTAAGTACAATGCGCGGTAAACAGTAAAGGTGTAGTTTGTTCCTGCGTCAGTAATGTTGAATGTGGCATTACCGTAATTGGTAGAGTATTCCTCGTCGATAGAGATTATAGTACCTTTAATATATACAGGTTCCTCACTTTCCACACCAGCCTCCAGTGTGCTGATAAATTGCAGGACACCGGCAACATTATATGGGTCAGCCAAGGTTCCAGTACCTGCCGCACCGTCATAGGTGGTTCCGCCACTATTCTCCTTTGGAGTGTCGTATGGCATCGGGACATCGTCACAACTAGTGAACGTTAGTGCTGCAATAGCGATTGCGAACACTGATTTCAAGATCTTTTTCATAATCTGATATTTTATTTTTATTGTTTACTGATTGAATATAATATGCCTTTTGGGACGTATGCTTATTCAGTCTTCCCATTCAGCGAATAAACGTAAGCCTCCTTCTGAACGGTCTCCGGTGTGTTACCTTTATAGTTGGTGACCTTTCCGCAGATAATCACGTCATCACCAGGTTTCAGCAGATCTCCGCTGGAGTATTCTTTATTTCCAAGATAGAGAGCACGGTATACCTGGAACGTATTTGTCTCAGAACCGTCATCAGAGATGTAGAACGTCGCATTACCGTAACCGGAATCAAAGTTCTGCGGTGTGCCGTTTTTGTCAACAGCTATTGAAGCCACTTTACCTTTAATATATAAGTCTTTATCACTCTTCTTGTCAGCTGCAAGACTTTGCGTATACTTCAGAATGTCGTCAACGGTAAACGGAGACTCTAAAGTACCCTTTCCGCTGTAGGTGCCTCCGTCAGAAGTGTCGTCAGCAGTCTCTACATCACCATCGAGAACAATATCGCTGGTCTTGCGAATCATAATCTGCCATGTTCCGTTATATTGGCTTGCTATGCCGATGATACTGCATACCTTCTTAGTGTTGGTAGCCTTGTCGAAAGGCATCACAACGGCAGCGAAGTCAGCGTAAGAGCTTGTTCTGATTACTACGTTGCTGGAGAATCCGTCGATTTCCTGATGATAGTAGTTACTTGTAGACGACTCACGCTTGCCGTTAATCAATGTCTTTACTCCATCGGCACTTTTAAAGGTGACGTTCTTTAGTACCACCAATTTCCCGACAAGGTTGTTGTCGCTTGTGGAGTTTGGCGTAAACTCAATAGGTTTGATTTGGTTTGCATCGATGGAGCCTACAAGCTTGAAGTGTTTCATCCAGATGCTTTCCGCCATACGTCCGATACCACCGTTATATGGAGAACCAATTTGTGCGGTTCCTCCATATCCGCCGATGTAAAGGTCTTTCAGGTCAACAATAATTTCCTGACCTTCTGCCAGGTAGCCGCAAAGTCCAGCTTTGTTTACACCTATAATAATACCCCCGGTTGCATCTTGAACGATAACCTGTTTGTATATGTTTCCGGCTAAATCATTGCCAGTGACACGAGCCTTGATCTTAATGTCCTCCTTGATTTGCTCGTATTTGTTGCTGGAAATAGCCTTGGCGTATGAGCTTCTCGACTTGAGGTCGGCAATAGTGATGATATTGTCTTCCGTGATGTCGTTATTTCCATAAGGTGAGATAGAGGCTTCCGGTTCCTTCCATGTGTCATTGAAAAGAGAGTCATCGCCATCCATACAGCTTGCCAAGGTGAGGCTAACTGCCGCCATTAGAATATATCTTAAACTTTTCATAATGCCTTGTCATTTAGAATTTGTAAGTAACATTCAGCATACCATTGATGCCATTAGCATAGAACTTCTTAGGACTCATGCTGAACTTGTATGCACGAATATCGTCATCAGTAGCAGTCCTGCGATCCTGGCGATTCTGTTCCATACCACCCGTTACAATATCGGTATTGTTAAGGATGTTGGTTAGCATAAGGTTAATGGAGAGCTGTCCTTTCTTTACATAGATGCTCTTGCCGATGCTTGCGTCGAGCATGAAACCACCTTTCCCCTTTGCCTGATCGTAGCGATTCAGGATGTCGTTGCCGTCAGTGTCCTTTCCAAGGATATTGCTGGAGCGATAGCGGGTGACAGGAGTGTAGTAAAGGTATATGCGGTCATAGTAGTTTCCAATGAGGTCAATATACCAACCTTTCTTATGGTAGGCGAGATCAATGCTGGCAGCTGTCAGCGGTGTACATCCCTCACGCATGTTTTTGTTCAGGACGACATCTTGCTTATACACACCGTCTTGTGAGCGCATAAAGGTAATGTCGGCATCGTTCATATAGAGAGCGTCGCTGATTGTTCCAAGCATTTTAATGTCAAATGCCGAAGTGACTTTGAAGTTAATACCAGCCTCTATTCCATAGAACGATTTACGAATGCCTGTAACAGAAGCGTATGTAAATGAGTTCTCTGCATCGTCATAATACATACTGTATTCTGAAACGTTCTTTAAATAGCTGTAGAACAGGTTGAGGTTAGCTGCAACCCATGATGTCTTTAACTGATATCCGATCTCACTGCTGAAAATATCTTCTGACTTAAGGTTGAATGCAAAGTTGTTGTTGATTTGAGGTGATGCAAATGCGACTCGTGCGTCCGGGGCTTTCTTCTCGTATCCGAGACCCAGCATTACCGCATGTCCGTTGCCGAGGTTGACGGATGAGTTGAACTTGAAGCCACCGTCAACGAACTCAGCTTTATCGCTCTTGCCATAAGAGTTGTCCAAAGCCAAACCGTTGCGCATCTTACCGTCACGCTGCAGAGACTTGTATCCTAAACGTCCGGAAACAGCATAGTGTAATACTCCAAAGTTCTCTGCGTATGTGAGCCAAAGCTGTCCTTTGTTTACATAGATATTGTAGTCATAGCCGAAACGGTCTCCTTCTTTAACTTCCTTTGCCTTGCCTGTTGCGGGGTCTACCGTATTTACGTCATACTGTGCGGCGGGATCTGTCTCCAGGAAATTTCCAACAAGATAAGTGTTGGTGTTATGGAAAGAAGTTGCTCCGAGCAAATCCTCCAGAGTCTGGTAATGCATACCTTTGTTTGTTGACAGTACAAGTCCTCCTGTCAGGGTAGATTTCTCTGTAAGTTGCTTTCTAAGCGTCGATGCCAGGTTAATAGTTATCTGGTCGTCATGATAAGCTTGTTGATAGTACATAGCATCTGCGCCTTGTGCCGATGCTACCCGGTTAGAATAGTACAGTCTGTCCCAGTTGATTTGGCGGTTGGCTTTATCCGCTTTCAGGTAGTCGTATGACGCCTGCCATGCCTGGAGGTTTGCTGATGTCTGGTTGCCCGGGTCGTCTTGCCATACATTATAATTATAGCTTGGCATGAGGCTGTAATAATCCGGTGCGGGGTTTGTACCGTTGTTGTAGCGAAGGGCTGAACTGCTATACATACCGTATTTCCCAAACAAAGATGTTGTTAGCTTTGTCTTCTCATTAATAGTCCAGTCCCAAGTGAGGATTGCCGCAGGTGCATAGTCCTTAATAATTCGCGCATTGCGTTTCTTGCCATTCTGGTATCCCCAGTTTGGATTATAGAAACGGTTGTTGGCAATCCAATACATCTCATCAGTTGAAGCAGCCTGTGCTCCACGTTCTGTCGGGTTTCCCCAAGTGACAAGTGAGATGGAGTGGTTGCCTATAAGCTTTTCAATGCCGAGGAAATACGAGAGTGCGTTGTAGAATGTTCCTTCAACATAAGCGGTCTCAGTATTAGCCCATCGGTAGGTAAGTCCCATAGACCATGCCCATCCTTTATTGCTGATGCCGGAGTTGTAGCCATACATAGCCCTGGCAGTGTAATTGCGGTTGGCGCCAGATACAGAGATCCTGTGTCCTGTAGACATGGAGCTTGGGCGGAAGTTGTAGTTGTTGGAGCCACCCATAGCCGACATGGCGAAACCATTGTCCTCAAATGGCAGTGCGCTTTCCAAGGAGCGGGTTTGATTATTCAAACCTCCTACAAAAGAGTAGCGGAATTCTCCGCGTTCCGCATCATTGACAGGGTTGCCATTGATGTAGATGTCACTGTACTTTGAGCTGAAAGCTCTGTACTTAAAGCGTGCGGGACTGAATCGATAGCCCACATTGCTTGCATAAGCATTACTGTTGGATCCGAGGATAGTCACTTCCTGAGCGACATTGTCATCCTCTCCCAACTGCGACTCTGTGAATGTGAATGCCGATTCGTCAATGGTGACGACGGGCTGACCTTGTGTGTTGTCTGTCTGTGCAAAAGCCATATTAGAACAACATAAGGCAATCACAGCTAATTTCAGCTTTGTCTGCATAAGTTAGATTTTAGTTATTATTAGATTATTATCATTATGTTTGCAAAGTAACTAAATTATTTTGAGAATGACGAACCTTTTCAATTAAAATTTATACAGAATACGATTTTATTCCTCTTTTTTGTGCGGTGAATCAGATTTTTACATTATCTTTGCAAACATAATATAATATAATAATCATCATGAAAAAACTATCAATTATCCTTTTGGCAGCCTTGCTAATCAGTACAGGTGCCGTGGCTCAGAAAAAGTATTCGGTATATGGTGTGGGATTCTACAACCTTGAAAATCTCTTCGACACACAGCATGATGAGGGAAAGAACGACTATCAGTTCCTTCCTGACGGCTCTTATCGTTGGAATGAGTTAAAGTATACTCATAAGTTGCACAATATGGCAACGGTGCTTGGTGAGCTGGGTACTGATGTCCTTTCTGGTGTGGGATGTGCCGTGATAGGAGTGAGTGAGGTGGAGAATGCTCATTGTCTTCAAGATCTGTGTGATCAGCCTGAGCTTAAGGCACGCAACATCCAGTTCTGTCATATAGAAGGACCTGATCAGCGTGGAGTGGACTGTGCGCTTCTATATAATCCGGCTTTGTTTACCGTCCGTGACGTGAAGCTTGTTCCGTATGTGTATGAACTGCCAGCCGATAGTGCAAGGGCAACACGAGGTTTCCTTACTGTAAGCGGCACACTTGCTGACGAGCATGTCGCCTTTATCGTATGTCACTGGCCAAGTCGCTTTGCAGGTAGCTATTATCGTGAGCTGGGAGGAAAACAGGTGCGAGTTGTTAAGGACTCGTTGCTTCGAGAAGATCCGTCCTGCAAGGTATTTGTCATGGGTGACATGAACGACGATCCCACCAATAAGAGTATGTATGAGGCGTTGGGCGCAAAGGAGGAAATCGACCAGATTACACCAGACCAGATGTATAACCCATGGTACAATATCTTAGTGAAGCAGAAAACCGGAACTCTGCAGTATGACGGCAGGTGGAACCTCTTCGACCAGATTGTCATGACTCCTAACGTTCTCAATCAGAATGGTGCCAAGGACTATGAGACTCTGAAATACTGGAAACCGCAAATCTTCAGGCGTGACTATCTCTTCCAGCAGGAAGGAAAGTATAAAGGTAATACCAAGCGTACGACTGCAGGTGGATCCTGGCTCGACGGATATAGCGATCACCTTCCGGTTTGTATATATCTCATCAAAGAGCAGAAGTAATGCCAGTGGAACGTCATCCGCTCCAGCCATTTATTCCTGAGGGGGCGCGGCTCTTGATGTTGGGAAGCTTTCCGCCAGCAAGGAAGCGTTGGTGTATGGATTTCTTCTATCCTAATTATATCAATGACATGTGGCGTATCTTCGGGCTATGCTTCTTTCATGACAAAAACCATTTCGTGGATGAAGAGCATAAGACGTTTCGAAAAGACGACATTATCGCGTTTCTTCAAGAGATAAGAATTGCAATCTATGACACCGCAACGGCTGTTATTAGGACGAGGAACACGGCGTCTGACAAGGATCTGGAAGTGGTAGAGCCAACAGACTTAGATGCTTTGCTAAGGCAGATGCCGCAATGTGGCATGATTGTGACAACGGGTCAGAAGGCTACGGATGTCCTTACCAGTCATTTCGGGATATTGCCTCCCAAGGTTGGTGGTTCGGTATGCTTCTTATTTGAAGGTCGGGAGATAATACTTTTCCGTATGCCGAGCAGTAGTCGTGCCTATCCAATGAGCGTGGAGAGGAAAGCTGAATTCTACCAGCCGATGTTCGCTTTGATGTAAGGACGTTTCCCATAAACATAATGACATAAAAAATAGAGACAATGAATGATAAAATAACAATTATTGGTATTGCAGGAGGGACAGGATCGGGCAAGACCACTGTAGTGAAGAAGATAGTAGAGGCACTGCCGCCACATTATGTCGCAGTAGTACCTCTGGACTCGTACTATAACGACACTTCACACATGACAGACGAGGAGCGTCATGCCATAAATTTCGACCATCCTGACGCATTCGACTGGAAACTACTCAACCAGCAACTTAATGACCTTCGTCATGGAAAAGCCATTGAGCAGCCAACCTATTCTTATATCCAGTGCAACCGTCTGCCGGAGACCATCCATGTGGAGCCTAAGCCAGTAATAATTATTGAGGGTATCATGACGTTGATTGACAAGAAGCTGCGAAATCTGATGGACTTAAAGATATTTGTTGATACAGATCCCGATGAGCGGCTTATCAGGAACATTCAGCGTGATACGATAGACCGCGGACGAACGGTGTCAATGGTAGTGGAACGCTATCTGAGTGTTCTCAAGCCGATGCATGAGCAGTTTATCGAGCCGACCAAGCGTTATGCTGACTTGATAATCCCGCAGGGAGGAGAGAACAAACGAGGAATAGCCATTCTATGTAAATATATTGAGGGACTTGTGCCTCAGCCATAAAATAAAAATCCCCTGTCTTAACTGTTTAGGACAGGGGATTTTTATTATTCTTTAGAGTTATCTTTTACAGGTTGGTCATCTTCAATAATCTGAGCATCCTCTATTGGTTCCAGCTCTTTTACAGAAGAAACCTCTTTCTCAACAGGCGTACCGGTGATTACTTTAGCCTCTTCTTCAGCCATAAACCGTTTTTTTGCAGAATGTATTTTCAATGCGTTGATACATTCGGTGACGCCATAGAACATCAGACACCAGCCGATAATTTTAAGCGGAAGGGTCTCTGTCTCCATTGGTTTGGCAATGACTAAGATGCCGACTGCAAGCGTGACAATAGGGAACAGCCAAAAGAAGAAAGGAATAGTACTATATTTACGTGCCAGTATCAAACTTACCAACTGGCTTATGGCACCGAGTATAAGGATGCCGGCCAGCACATAAGCCACTCCAAGGATGAAGTTGGTTGGCATCATAGTAAGTATAATGCCAAGGATGACACTGCCTGCTCCCACAAACGGGAACAGTGGAACCTGCCGGTTACGTTCTTGTGTCGTTTCTTCTTGTAAAGCAATCTCCTGCTCCTTGTTGATCCTCTGTCTCTCGTAGTAGTATACAATGCAAGAAATCAGTCCCGATATCAGAAACAGTACACCTGCAGTGACAGTCATCCACTTCATGGTGTCTTCACGGTATTTGACCAACAGCGCTCCTACCACAATGGCAATCAGCGCGCGTATCAATGAACTTTGTAATACTTTCATGTCTAATTATATGTTGCTAAAACTGTTGTCGTGTTTTGTTTGTGATGGCAAAGATAGCGAAAAAAGTCGATAGCGCAAAATATATCTTCTTATTTATGTGCCTTGTTATTTTGGATTACATGCTTTTATCTTACGAATTGCATGCTTTTATCTTGGATTTTTGTACCTTTGCAGTCAATTATGGCAACAATATTATATTTAGTGCGTCATGGTGAGACCTATGACAATGAGAAACAGCTGATGCAAGGGCAGATTCAGGGTGAGCTTAATGCGACAGGCATTAAGCAGGCGGAGCAGGTCCGAGATAAATTCGCACATGAGCATTTCGATGCATTTGTGTCGAGTGACCTGAAACGTTCTATAGACACATGTAGGATTATAGCTGAGCCACATAATATGGAAGTTGTGCAGACACCTTTGTTGCGTGAGCGTGACTGGGGCAGTTTCACAGGTTGCTATATTCCTGACCTTAAAGGAAAGCCATGGCCAGATGATATAGAGCCTTTGGATGTGTTGAGAACCCGTGCCAGAGACTTCCTTCATTATCTTCGTGACACATACCCGAATCAAAAGGTGTTGGCAGTCGGGCATGGCATTGTCAACAAGGCAATTCAGGCGGAGTTCTATAATAAGCAGATGAATGAGGTCACGAGGATGAATAACGCAGACATACGTATAATGGTGCTTGAGTAAGTAATTAAAAAACGGAGAGGAAGAAGCGTCACGCTCATTCCTCTCCTAACACAATCATTCTGAATTTGTCTTTTACCTATGAATCTTTTGTCAGTTATCTGAAAAACAACCTTTGAAATGAATGCGTTCTTTTGAAAACTTTTGAATTGTCATATATGTTGTTTTGTGTCAGTACTTTTAACGATGTCCGCCACCAAAATGGCCTCCGCCACCTCCGTGACCGCCACCGTGGCTGCCGCCGCCATGACTTCCGCCTCCACCGAAGTGGCTACCGCCACTACTGTGACCTCCGCTGAAACCACCTCCACGGCTACCACCGCTGAAACCGCTGCTGCGACTGCCGCCATAGCTACCTCCGCGGCTTCCTCCGAAATTGCTACCGCTTGGACGGCTGCCACCCATGTTTGAGCCATGAGTTACTGTGGTGCGTGTAGAGCTCTCACGTGATGAGTATCCACGATAGCCGTCACCTCTTCCATATCCTCCACGATTGCCTCCGCTGAAGTTTCCTCCACGATTGCCTCCGTCAGGTCTTCCATTGAAGCTACCGCCACGGTTTCCACCCATGTCACGTCCTCCGTTGCCGAATGTACGGTTGTCGCGTCCGCCAGGACCTCCGATGCTTCCACCACGGTGTCCACCAGGACCTCCTATACTTCCTCCGCGATGTCCGCCAGGACCGCCAATACCGTCACGCATTCCTCTGAAGGCTCCGCCACGTGGACCTCCTCTGTGACCGAAGTCACGTCCATGATACCATGAGCGACCGCCATTTCTGTGCCAGCTGTGTCCGCCACGATAGATACTCCAAGCGTGAGGTCTTCCGAAATAGAAGTAGTCACGGTGTGGATAGCGTGCGTAGATACCAAAGCGCCAGTATCCTGCATCCCAATAAAGGGGACGATAGAAGTAGCTGGCTGCACAATATGCGCGGTACTGCCAGTCAAGCAGGATGTAGCTGAGGTCAAGGTTACGGTGTGTCCAGTATGCTCCATAAAGGTCATCGTAAGTATTGACACTCATAAGGTAGTCGAGATTAATCTCATACGCAGCTTCATATTGCTGCTCAGTGAGATTCAGTTCATACGCCATTTTGTCTGTCAGGAACAAAGCCTGCTGACGTGCTTGTTCGTAACCCATTGCATTTGCCGTAGCAGTCATGGTGAACATTGCTGTGAGGATAATGATAAACTTTTTCATAATCGTATTTATTTATAGTTGTTAGCTAATGATTACGATGCAAAATTGCAAAGAAAAATCGGTGTGAGAAAAGGATTTTCCCTAATTGAGTAAGGAAAATCCCTATAGATGCAATTATAGTGAGTTGAATAAAAGAATAAAAAGTTCTGCTTTCAACTTTTTTTATTACCTTTGTACCCACTTATATATAATAAGGTATGAAAAGACAGCTATTCTTTCTTATCAGTTTGCTGGTATGCACCTCACTCTTTGCCCAGTATAAGGATGATGAGGATCATACGGATGCAGAGATGTTTAATCCGTTGCAGGGAGTCGAGTACAAAGCAGAAGTACAGGGAAGCCTTTCCAAAGGGAAGACTCCTTTCTGGCTGAATGCAAATAAATACGGTCTTAGCTCATTGGAAAAGACCAATGGCTATGTACGTGGAAGCGTAATACGCCCCTTAAGTGAGGATGAGGGAAGGAAATGGGGACTTGGTTATGGCTTAGATGTTGCTGTGGCTAAAGGATATACCAGCCGCCTCATCATTCAGCAGACTTTTGTTGAGGGGCGTTGGCTGCATGGTGCTCTTTCCATTGGCTCCAAAGAATATTTGATGGAGTTGAAGAACAATGAGCTAAGCTCCGGATCACAGACCCTTGGAAGGAATGCGCGTCCAGTGCCACAGGTACGTCTTGCTTTGCCGGAGTACTGGATTGTTCCATACACAAAAGGATGGATTCGCATTAAGGGACATGGTGCCTTTGGTAAGATGACTGATGACAATTGGCAGCATGAGTTTACTGATAGGAAGACTAAATATGCTGATAATGTTTTGTATCACAGCAAGGCAGGTTATCTTATGATTGGTAACCCCGAACGGTATTACCCCCTTTCTGTGGAATTAGGACTTGAGATGGCATGTACCTTTGGTGGGACATCCTACAAAAATGCTCCCGATGGTTTGCAGGAGGTTAAGAATAGTCAGGGACTGAAGGATTTTTGGCATGCGATAGTTCCAGGTGGGGCAGATAAGGTAGAGGAAGGTACGGTATATCAGAATGCGTCAGGAAATCAATTAGGCAGTTGGGTTGCCCGTGTTAATTATGATGCCGATACTTGGCGCTTAGGAGTCTATTTGGATAAATATTTTGAGGATCATTCATCTATGCTTCAGCTTGACTACGCCGGATATGGTACGGGAGACGAGTGGAATGTCAAGAAAGACCGCCGTTATTTCCTATATGATTTCAAGGATATGATGCTTGGCGCGGAGTTAAATCTTAAATATGGCCATGCGGTCCGTGACATCGTCTTTGAGTATATTTATTCCAAATATCAGAGCGGTCCATTATACCATGACCACACACAAGGAGTCTCGGATCATGTCTGTGGATGGGATAATTTCTATAATCATTATATCTTTACAGGTTGGCAACATTGGGGACAGGTAATAGGTAACCCGTTGTATCGCTCACCTATTTATAATGAGACGGGAAAGATAGAGGTGGAGAATAACCGCTTTATGGCGTTTCATCTCGGAATTTCCGGTTCACCCCTTGAGTGTCTGGATTACCGTGCCATGGCAACATATCAAGATGGTTTAGGTTATTATGAGCAGCCGTATACAAAGAAACAACATAATTTTAGTTTCTTGTTGGAGGCAACGTATCATTTCAAGAACAACTGGGATGTTACAGGCTCTTACGGAATGGATTTTGGAAAGATACGTGGTGATAACACAGGATTCCAGCTGACACTTGTAAAAAGTGGGATGTTGACAAAAAGTAAAAGGACTAAATAATAGAGGACTCAAGGATTATGAAAAGATATTTTAGAAAATTGTTAGTTGTCTTATTCCCAATGACAGTCTTAATGCTGAACTCATGCGGGTGGATAGAATTCGAGACATCCGATAACGGAGACCTTGATGGCTACTGGCATCTTGTAAGCGTTGATACATTGTCAACAGGTGGAACGTTAGATGTAAGTGAGAAACGTACGTTCTGGTCTATACAGGCAACACTTTTGCAAGTATACTCTCTCGATATTAATGGCGGGCAGCGGTATATTAGCAGATTTACCTATGAGGATAATAAAATCAAGTTGGAAGGCATGAGGACTCATAATCGTGCCGATGGCGATCCAGTTGTTGAGGACGTATCTGTTTTAACCCAATATGGTATTCATGAGCTGAGTGAGTCTTTTGTGGTGGAAAGCCTAAGTAGTAGCCGCATGACACTGCGGTCAGAAGGATATCGGCTTTGGTATAAAAAGATGTAAGTAAAAAGATACTCAGGTCTCAAGAACTCTAAGCTTGAGACTACTACTATCCTACGACCGTTTTATATGCATCCACGACACATTTGATAATAAACCCGACTTGTTCTTCGGTAAGTTGAGGATATACTGGCAGGGAAATCTCTTGTGAGAAATTCTTGTATGCCTGCGGGTAGTCCTTGATGTCATATCCCATTCCCTTGAAGAATGTCAATAATGGAAGAGGAATGAAGTGAACGTTTACAGCAACCTCCTGCTTTGTTATCTCACTTATAATGGCATCGCGCTTAGTTTCAGTGATGTCTTTGATGCGAAGAGCATAGACGTGGTAAGAGCTTTCACGTTTTTCAGTATGTGATGTTGGTGTAAGTGCCCAGTCATATTGTCTGAATGCTTGGTCATACGTCTCAAATATATGCTTACGCTTTTGGAACAGTTCCTCGTATTTCCTGATTTGTGCCAATCCTATTGCGGCATTTACATCAGCAAGATTAGCTTTCATACCTTGACCGACAATGTCATAGCGCCAGCCACCAGCCTTGCTCTTAGTGAAAGCATCCTTAGTCTGGCAGTTCAGTGTCATCAGGCGCATCTCTGCGTAAAGCTCGTCGTTGTCGAATGGCTCAGGCATATTCAAACAGATGGCACCGCCTTCAGCTGTTGTGATGTTCTTTACCGCATGAAGCGAGAAGACCACTATGTCAGTCCTGCATCCCGCACGTCTTCCTTCATACTGAGCTCCGATGGAGTGGGCTGAATCACTCATTACAAGGATCCTGCCTAATTTCTCCTGTTTTTCGTTTGCCGGTTGGAACATTGACTTAATCTCAGGCTCCTTCACAAGACTCATGATAGAGTCATAGTCGCAAGGATAGCCGGCAATGTCAACAGGAAGTATGACCTTTGTCTTAGGAGTAATGGCTTTGCGTATACAATCAACATTGATGTTAAAATCCTCTCCGGAGTCTACCATAACAGGCTTGCCGCCTGCCCATAAAACTGCCAAAGCCGTGGCGCAATAGGTGTATGCGGGAATTATGACCTCATCACCGGGCTGCAGTCCCCACCAACGAAGTGTCAGGATTGCGCCTGAGGTCCATGAGTTGACACCGACAGCCCTTTTTGCCTCTGAGATTTTAACGATCTCCTCTTCCAGAGCTTTTACTTTGGGACCGGTGGTAATCCAACCTGACTTCAGTGAGTCGGTCACTTCACTTATGACATCTTCATCAATATATGGTGGTGAAAAAGGTATCTTCATTTTCTTTTAGAATTTCTTTCCAAATACTATGCTCAGAAAAGTAAGGAGTAATATCTTCATATCCAGCCACAATGAGCCATGCTCCAAATAGTAAAGGTCTAATTCCAATCTGCGCAACATCTTCTCCATAGTATCTGTATAGCCATTATAAAGTGTTGCGTACGATGTTACCCCAGGGCGAATCTGATAGAGATATTCGTATCGGGGATCCTGCTCCATAATCAGGTCGATGAAGTATTTCCTTTCAGGGCGCGGTCCAATTAAAGCCATGTCTCCTTTTACCACATTCCAAAACTGTGGAAGCTCGTCAAGGTGATGCTCCCGCAAGAAACGTCCTACACGTGTCAACCTGTTCTCGTTCTCATGCTGAAAGAGAGCCGGTCCGTCCTTCTCCGCATCAATAACCATACTCCTGAATTTGTATATGTTGAATGGCTTGCCGTGCCGTCCAATACGTTCCTGACAGAAAATGGCAGCCCCTCCATCTTCAATCTTTATGGCAATGTAACAAATAAGGTATAAAGGGGAGAAAACAATCATGCTGATGGCAGCAATACAGAAATCCAAGCAACGCTTTAGTGCGTGCTCAAATTTATTCATTCCATCATGTATATATACTATTTCAGGTGTAGCCATTTATTCAATAAATAAAAACGCCGTTAAAATTGGCTTTATTTACTAAACGATAACATTGCAAAATTATTGCATTATGTTATAATTTATTTAAAAGATAAAACATGATATTTAAGATTAATGCTCCATATATATGCTATTGATGTCTGATACCCGAAAGATATTTAGTGCTGTCATGCTTTCGCTTAAGTACCTTAACATAATATGTTGGTAGAAACATAAAAAAGAAATATGAGTAAGCTTTTATTTTTGTGTATCCAAATACCGTTTCATATACGTTTACATTATATTTGACAAGTGAAAGCTTGTTGCTCGATACGGAATTTTGTCTCTGTCTGTAATAGGCTAACGGCTCCGTGAGGCAAAAGCATATCTGACAATCTTTCAATATATTCAAGAACAAAGCCCAATCTTGGCGTTTGCGAATGGCAGGCATGTAGAATTTGTGTCCAAGGCGCTTAATGTCGTAAATGGCAGTGAGACACCCAATCTTGTTGTCCCGTTTCAGCATTCCCAGTGTCAAGTGGGAAGGGGAGATGTTGATGCCTGTAACATTATCTTCTTCGTCACATATAAGATAGGAAGAGCTACATAACGCACAGTCATGTTTTGTCATATGCTTGATTTGCTTCTCCAGCTTGTCAGGGAACCAGCGGTCGTCACAATCACAGAATGCGATGTAGCGTCCTTTGGCTCTTTCGATGGATTTGTTGCGGGCGACTCCAGGACCGAAGTTTTCTTTCAAATACTCTACTTTCACTCGTTTGTCCTGTTCGGCATACCTTTTCAGTATGCTGCGCGTATCGTCTGACGAGCAGTCGTCGGTGATGAGCAGTTCCAGGTTAGTATAGGTCTGACCAAGCACACTATCTATGCTGTCAGCAAGATACTTGCTGGCATTGTAGGTAGGCATTATGACTGATACTAACTCCTGTTTCATATGGCTGTTCTTTGTAAATCGGCTGCAAAGGTACAAAAAATATAGGAATAATAGAGTTCTTTTAAGAAAAATGTGTATCTTTGCATAGAAATAGCAAACGATAAAGGTGGCAGGCAGAAGATATCTGATAGGAATACATACTTTATCTGAGACGAGTGGAATGTTACGGAGTGGGAGTTGAGTGTGCTAAAAACTAATTTTAAAAAAAGGTATTTTTGCGTCACGCGTCACACTTTTCCACATGAGCGGTGACGGAGGTGTAGACGGAAACTGTTGAAAGCAAGGCGGTTTCGGTATGGTATAAAGATGCAATGCTATGTACTTTTCCGAAAAAACATGGAGGTGATACAGGCTTTCCGTCACATTCGTGTCACATGTCTGTCTGTTGGCATTACATGGGTCTTTTCTGTCACGAACCCCCTGTTTAAAGGGTTTTGTGTCTATTTTGTGGTTTTCAGCCTGCAATATTGCATCATACTTGTATTTCGTTAGCATAACATTTCCATCGCATTTGCGTCACAAGTGCCGCAAATGCGACGCAATTACACTCTCAGACGCAGTTTTTTTGCAGTGCTACAGATGGACTGCTTACATAAGTGCCTAATAACCAAATGTTTATCTTTAACCATGATATCGTGTTAGTGTGACGCGTGACGCAAAAATACTTTTTTTTAAAATTTCTTTTAGTCGCTTCGCTTTGTAAAAGCGTACTGAAGAAACGATTTCTTTTTAGCAGATAGTTTCTTTAAAGCATCCCGATAAGTCTTGCTGTTAATAATGTGGATGCATAGTTTTGCGAATGATGGCAGCTTGATCTTGCAAGCTAAAAGCATAGCTTCTGTGCGAAAGTTGTTATAACTTTTCAGAAAGTTGTTACAACTATTTTCTGATAGCATAGCTATTGTAATGGAATATCAATGCTTTGGTAAGATGTACAAACAGATGTTGCCGTCAAATATAAATTACGCAAAAAAGAATAATACAAATTTGTATAATAAATAGGTTTTTGATGTTTCCTATTTTTTATAGCTACATTTGTTTGTTTTTATTCGATAGAATATTGTATTTTCCCTTCAAATGCGTGGCTTCGTATTGTCAAACTGATTCGAAAAAGTGTTCTGTTTTGCCATGAGTTAAGAATAACGGGATCCTGATGGTGAATTATTTCAACATGAGGTGTTAGTTGATTGTTGTCAAAAAGAAGTAATCCTTGATTCTTTCCGTTATTTATCATGATCATCCCATTCCCAATGAGTTTAACTTCTCCACAACAGATGAGAGTAATAACGGTGGGGCTTCTAAATTTGCTAAGTTTATAGTCCTCGGTTATCGTAATCTTTTTTCCTCGAATCAGTTGGATGGTTCTCTGCCACCTGTCTATGCATGCCTCTTGTGGATAAGCTTCTGCTATATCAAGAGACATGACGGCTTGTTTCTTATTGTTGGTGTATTTAATATTCTTTGCCCGATACTGCTGTCCTTCATGCTGTTCTATGCCGTTGATGAGCGGTACGTTATGATAGGCAGAACGACAGTTAAATAACTTATAGCGATCTTCGTTGAAAGTCTGGGCAGTATAGGTTCCTGCACCAATGTCGATTATCAGTGGCTCTGCGTCTTTATAAATAATGAAATTCCCCAAATCATTGTGGTTGTGTAATTCGTTATTGTGTCCTCCTTTGGCTGCGACATATAGTCCGTTTTTACTGTTTTCCAATGAGCGTGCAGTGAATAGCTGTAGGTCACTAAGCCATGTGTCACGTATCAGTGGCTCGGCATCCTGTATGTCTTGGAAGGATCTATAGTAAGTGAGGAACAAAAGTTCTCGTGACAAGAATGGATAATTACCAGAGGCATTGTATAGTTTTCCTGCTTGTTGCTCAAACATATATTGGTTTGCTATATGTTTTGCATATCTCATAAGGATGCTATCGTTTAATAGTTTGCCAACGGGAAAACAGATATTCGGTAATATTCCTGCACTATGTGAAGCATCAGCAAAGTTTGCGAATTTGTTATTGCCGATATGTAATTTATAAATATAATTGCCAATGGCTTTCAATTTTTCATTGTTATCCAATGAATATGCGTTGTGTGTCGCCATGTTCAAGAGACATAAGGCTTCAATAAGAGATCCTCCAGCTCTGTCCCAATATGAGATACCCTCATCACAGCCTCCGTCGTTAGGATAGGATGCGAGGAAAGCATCAAGGCTTTGGAGTATTTGGCTGATTGCTTCAAGTTGGTTGCTCCTATTGGACTCGCAAATGAGGACACAAGATAGCCAGTCTTCACATATCCATGTGTTCCAATTACTTGTGCTATTTTTCCAGTGTTGCTTATTGGTACGTGAGGGTATAAGAAAGCGGCGGCTTATTTCATTCCTTGTTTTTTCACAGATGCCGTTTTCTTTTTCTTCCAGTTCATCGTTTAGCATATAGATTGTCCATGCCAATAGATTTGCAGTTTCGGCATTGAAAACATCAACGACTTGATTGTTTTTGTCTGGGTAGTTAGTAGGGTAGTGGGCGGGAAGTCCCCACCAAGGGTCACTGATAAAGTAGTTTAATCCATTGATAATGTCTGGTATGAATTGTTCTCGGTGTTCCATTATCTCAGCCATTACAAGATTCCCCATCTGCTTGCGTTTTTCGAAATATAATTTCTCATAGTGACTTCTGTTTCCGTTTATTTTGTATTCGGCAAAGACTTGCCTTGGAATCGTTTCCCAGGGTTTTGATTTATATCTCATGCCGTACTGTATATAACTCTTCCGCATTGATTCTGGGATGACAGTTCTCCAGTATATCTCCCTTGCGGTAGGAATTGAAGAGAATTGTTGTGGCATTGCGAGGTTTACGTCGAGTATAGTTTTATTGTATTGATGAGCAGGTGGCGTAGGGATTATTTGTCCCATGGCTGTGTCGGGCAGTAGTATTGTGGTGATATATAAAATGAGGAATGAATACAAACGTATAAACTTCATAACTGTTTTTATATATTATGCTATTGATTGTGTTTTTTATTTATCACCATCTCGTAAAGCTGTTGTGTCTGGTTGCTGATTTGCTTCCAGCTATAATGTTGGAGTACTTTTTGCCATGCTCCAATGTCTTTTTTTACCGTTTCTATCTTAGAAGGGTTATTTAGAAGGTCAAGTAATGTATTCCTCAACTCATCTTCTCCAAGTTTTTTTAGTTTCCATCCTATAGGTGCGATATCCAGAGGCTCGGCAAGTCCTCCTACACAGGTTACAAGCACTGGGATGTGTTCTGGTAAAACAGTCATCAATGCCCCGCTTTGTGAGATACTACGATATGGCAACAAATAAACGTCTGTATGCCGCAGCAGGTAGATGAACTCTTCGTCAGGAATGCGCCTAAAATCAGTGATGACATTGTTTAGTCCATTAAGAACAGACAGGTCAATACTGTTGTCATTAACTTTTCCGATAGTGAGTAAAACGCAATTTTTATTCTGATTGAGTCCTGGAGTCTCAGACCACACTTTGGCAATAATATCAGATCCTTTATAATAGTTCTGATATCCTAAGGAGGAAAATACGATTTTATCTTTGAGATTATATTTCTTGTCGTAGATTTGTTCTATTTTATTGTATTCTTCTTTTTTAATATTGAATGGTAGAATTCCATGGTAGATGACAGTGACTTTGTCAGGTATGAGATGAAATTCCTTTATCATTTGCTCCTTTGTGGATTGGGAATGCACTATGATTTTGTCGAAGGTGTGATATGCTTTATAGAATACTTTAACATGTTTGTTTTCATTCCCTTGATGAGGGAGTATGTTATGTGCGGTATACATTACCTTTACACCAAGGCTTTTTATTATACGAACCATGATATAATCGAAAAGAGGAAGGCGAAACCATTGTATGTGGACTACTTTGGGGCGAATCCATATGACATGGCACAAGATAATCAGATAAGACCGGATATAACTAAGTGCTTTTCCTAAGTTATGTTTTTTCTTATTGTATGAAAATACTTTTTTGTAATGTAGTTTTGTGCTAATCTCGAAATCATAATACTTGCTACAGAAATAGTATATTGGGATTGTTATATTTTCCAGTAGATAATAATCGTATTTTGCAAGGTTTATCATTGACTGCGGGTCAATGTAAAAAATACTATTTGATGTGGTTCTATGACTCATGATATTATTTGTTGTAGTTTTGAAGATAATGATAGAATTCTATAGCCATGCGTAGAAATTCGGAAGAACCTTTATGGAGTTTCAGACGAAGCCATTCGCGTGCAATCAGTAAGCGGTATGTCTGCTTGTAATTCCTTATGGTTTTCTCGGGTTTATACCCTATGCTCTTATTGAGAAAAACAGATGCGTCTAAACGTTTCTTCTGGTAATCGATATTAGGCTTTCTATTTCCCACGAGGTGTATATAGCGTAATTTATGGTTGTATTTTATATGGAAACCATATTTTTTCGTCATGCGGTAGTGAATGTCATCTTCTTCTCCATACATGAAATGGCGTTCGTTAAACATATCAATAGACTGGAACTTCTCTTTATGTATAAAAAAACAAGAGCCTTGGAGATACATGAGATATGGGATATACCATTCTCGTCTTGTGCAAATGGCATTTAATGTACTGGCAAGATAGCCATTCATTCGTGATGTACAACAGAATGAATTTGTACTTGCTTGCATTGTGGATGTCATCTGTTTCATTCCATACATTAGAAGATTTTCGTTATTGTCAAATTCTTTCAGCACTGTGCTGAAAATAGGCTCTATAAGTCTAACGTCAGGATTCATTATCATAACAACAGGAGACTTTGCATGGTTAATGCCAATATTGTTTCCTTGTCCATAACCGCCATTATGAGTATTATGAATGAGTACAATGTCGTTGTTGAAAAGCGTTCGCAATTTGGAGAACATTGGCTCACTATCCGGACTATTGTCAACTATTATAACTTCTAACTCACTTGGGATAATGTCACAGTGCCTCCATACGGACTTAATGCAGTCGTAAATATCATTCTCGGATTTATAGGTGACGATGATGATAGATAGTCTTTTTGTCATAGTTACAGCCAATGTGAACCTATTGTTTTTTCTTTCTTCCTTGAAGATAATATTTTTCTGATGTGAAATAAAATCCAAAGAAGTTCTTTTAGAAACATTCCTGGATAATATTTATGTTCGAGAAGCTCATATCTGTAGCAATGTGAAAGAATCTTCAGAAAGTTATATGCTTGTCCCACTATGCTTTGATTTATATCGCATGATACCAACATCAGGTCACGTCGCAGGTGTTTATTGTTATATGCTTTGGTGTTCCCTACCACTTTGCGGTCATGATACATGAATACATTTGGTACAAGAATGGTTTTGATTCCATGATAAACCATGCGGTTGTAGAAGTTGTTGTCCTCGCTATAATGGAAGAACAATGGGTTGAAACCGCCGATTATTTTGATGAGACCTATAGGCATAAACCAACATGCAGCACAAATTTCACCTGTATAATAAAAAGGTTCAAGATTCTTTCTGACTAACAAGTCATCCTGCAGCTCCCAGTTGTCTCTTATGGATCCACGAAACATGTAATCAAGATGTGTACCGTCTCCGTTGAGATGGAGGGGCGAAAGCAGGGATTTCCCGTCACTTATTTTGAGCATTGTCTCTATGGCATCTGGTGAGAGTGATGCGTCTTGGTTTAGCAGCAACACATAGTCTGCATTGTTGGCAATTGCATATCTTATACCTACATTGTTAGCTTGCCCGAAGCCAAGGTTCTTTTCTTGTGGGAGCCATATCGCATCAGGGTATTTGGATGGTACATGTTTGCGTGTACCATCGGTAGAGCAATTATCTACAATTATAGGTGATATGGGGACAGTTCCAGATTGTAAACTCTCCATGCAACGGTCTATCCATCCCCGATACATAGCATTGTAAGTAACTATAATGGCGTATATTTTCATTTCTTGAGAATCTGGTCAACAATTGATTGCAAGTCGTTTTTTTGCCTTTGCCTAATTTCCATAAGTCGCCTTTCCATTTGTGCTTTTCGCATGTCATGGTTGGTAATGAGCAGTTTGATGGCTTTATACAAGTCGGCTGGATAAATTGGCGAGAAATAGATACCGGCGTCGCCAAGTATTTCTGGTATGCTGGTTACGTTGGAAGCTATTGTTGGTGTCCCATGTCGCATAGCTTCAATTGGAGGGTATCCGAAACCTTCGAAAAATGAAGCAAAGACCAATGCATATGCGTTGGCGTAAGCATGCTCAAGGTCTGAGTCAGACAAGAATGGGATATCAATATGATTTGCATTTATAGTATGCCCATATTTAAGTGTCAGTAAATGTAAGTCAGGATATTCTTTATGTAGCCTTTGAAAGACTTTTCCTAAGATTTGAAAATTCTTATATGGTCTGTTTGCTGCAATCAGCATCAGATATGGTTTCTTTTCATTTATAATATTGTACAATGCTTCATTTTCTATTTTTTTGCTTATTGCAGGTTCTTTTGCGGGTGAATAGCATATTCTGATATCCTTTTTAAGCTCTGGGAAGTAGTATTTCAATGCATTTTTGGAATATTCAGATACAGTATATGCTAATGTGTTTTCAGCCGTATATAGAGGGATTATGTTGTTATATATGCGGTAGTTCTGTTTAACCCATCTGCCTAAAAAAATATTGGCACATCCCTTTAACCATTGCCATCCTTTTTTTTCTGTCTTATCCCAAAGTAACAAGTCAATATGGTTGTCCGCTCTCTCAACATCTGCAATATCATGGATAAACATGATGGTCTTGCATGAGATGCCTGTAAGGTCATATGACGCATAAAACTGTCCTACTGCAATAAACAGGACATCAATATTTTTTTGTTTGGTGTAAATGGAAATAGGGGTAGTAGAGATGTCTAAAAGTTGGATGTTATGTTCATCTACATATTTCTGGTAATCATACTGCTTTCCAACAGAAAACTTAGAGTCATAGAGACCAAACAGATTTATTGATGGCTCAATACGTTTGAAAACTTCATCATAAATAGTTTTCGCAAAACTTGCGACACCTCCTATCCCTCTAGTTCTACCATCATACATGAAGGGCAAAAAATCCAGAAGTATGTTCATGCTTTTTTGTTCTCAGATTATTATTACTTATTATATATATTATAATAACGCATAAAAATCCTTCTTATTATAAAATGCAATTAGCGAAGACATAAAAAAAACGAATTAACCCAAGTCGGTTATTAATCATAGGAGGCTATGCTAAGGTAATGATCCCTTCATCAAATTTTGAATTTGTACTTTTCTAACAGGAATACCAAAGCTACGAGAATAACCATGAAGGTATATGTGAAACTCATGAACCTGTAATAGAAAATACCGAACGTGGGTATTATGGAAAGCACAAAGAATGCCAACAACTCACCGATGTTAAGTTCTTCCCGATGGGGCCACTTGAAGATAATTACAGATATGATGAAAAACGCCACGACCCAAAGAATCATTCCTATTGGTGTCAAATCAAGTAAGATATCACCGATATATGTGGCGAAGACACTCATGAAAAACCCTTGCTGACCGGAACGAACACTTCGCCGGTAGTCATCGTTATCAATATGGAATACGTAATGGGCAATAAGAGGAAACTCTCTCTCTGCTGTTATATATTCTGTTTTTGCTTTTTCCCAGAAGAAACAGAAGTTAAGATAGCCTTGTCCTGCATATTGAAGTGCACTTGTGGCAGCTCCGCCATCTCGCTTACTGAATCGTGCGTCAGATACAACAACAAAGTAGGTCAAAGCCGCAAATGCAACTGGAATAGAAACAAATCTGAGTGTTTTTTTTACTTTTTTTGACAGGTGTGGATGGAATAGAATCAGACAAGATATAAACATCATACCGTAGAATACCACTTCTGTTCTGTCTGCGCTTTGAATACCTGCGATAGGCATACTTAGGGAGGTGAAAAACAGCAATAAGGTAAACCACCAAGGTCTTTTCCCAAAACACAGATAGTAAAAAAACAGTGGTATAGCAAGCAGTGTCGAGACGTTGAAATAATAAAGGAATCGGAATATATAAGGCATACTTTCTGCCTTTACCTGTGCAGGGGATTCTATTCCTTCGTAATGGTCTGTCCTGACTGTTGACAGGTCACCAGAAAGAATCTCTATCGTGGAGTCTGCAACCAGATATAGGTTTAATAGTGCGATGAGAATGAGAAAACAACTGAGTGCATCGATAACCAGAGGATTATTGATGTTGATATTTTTCAGGTCTTTTTTGTATATCATGGAAAAAGGCAGCATGCCAATACCCAGAAATGCGCAATAGCATATAGTCGGAAGGAAACTGAGTTCTAAATCATAGTTGTCGAACAATATACCACCTTCTTCCAACAAATTACCTAAGACGATGATAATTGCTAAAAAAGAAGTAAGTGTATATAATCCCGACATATATACACAAACGTCGAACCCCTCGTGCTTTTTCCACCAGTAGTATGTCAACAGGCTAAAGAATATGAAAGGAACGACTATCATCTGGTGGAGAATAAATGTTTAATATGTATCAAGTCAGACCAACCTATAAATAGCGTCTTTGTTTGATAAACGAACAAATGGCGATATGCAGGAATCAATGCGTCAGCCAGATAGCCTGCGGCGATATTGCTGGCAATGGAGACAAAGGCTGCTGCCATAATACCGTAGCGTGGCAGTAGCAGATAGTTGAGAAGGATGCAGACGATACATCCGAAACCGTCGCGAAGAATGGCAAACCGCTGTAACCCCTCAGTGACAAGCATGGCTCCCGCAGTATTTGAAAGAGCTACGCTTGCGGCTTTGAATGCCATGACCTGAAGGACGGCTACGGCAGGCAGGTAGGCAGGACCAAAGGTGTAGCGTATCAGCCAATAGGATATTACAGAGACTACCGTTGATGCCAGTAAAGAGAGCCAGAATGAGAGATTCATGAACTGCTGGGCTTTAATCTTGTATTCTGCGACATCACGCTCTCGTGCCTTTACGAGTATAGGAGTGATGGTTTGTGCCAGTATCATAGGCAGGAAAATAAGAACCTCTGTAAATTTTGCAGCTACAGAGAAGAAGCCTACAGAAGTCTTGTCTATTATGCTACCTATCATGACTTGGTCAATGCGCTGATATATTATTACTGCGGCATTTGTCAATAGCAACGGGAAAGATTCCTTTAGGAGAAATATTGCATAGGTTTTGTCAAAATTCCATTCCCGTATAGCTCCGATTTTATACCTGTAAGCCATGATGTAGCCTGTTCCCAACAAGACAAAATCAAACATGTAGGCGAGGATAAACCATGTAAGTGAAGCATGCAGCAATAGCATTAACAGTTTGATGAGAATACTGATGACAGTGCGGCTGATTTCCGCTTTCACGATATATTCGTTCTGTACAATTGCGGTAAAATAGTTGCGTATTACTATCAATGAGTTAAGAACAATGGACAGAGAGTATATCGCAACGAGCAATGTGGTATATTCGTCAGCCTCGAGAAACCATGACGTAGCTATTGAGACAAAGATTAAGACAGCACCGAAGGTGAGCTTGAGACAGAATGCCGTACCAATGATGGTCTGATATTGCTTTTCTCCTCGTGCCTCCTCGCGTATCTCTATAGAGTCAAGACCAAATAGGGCAAATGTCTGGAAAAGGAATATATAGCTGATTACATAGTTCATCAACCCATATTGTTCAGGACCAAGGTAACGGGCTACTATAATACCAACCAACAAGCCCCCCAGCAAATTGACAATCTTTCCCAATACCGCCCAAAACAAATTCTGCATAATTGCTTCTTTTGTCTTGGACAAGTGTATATGTCCGGACAGTCTTGTCAATAAATTCATATTGTCCTGTTTAGAAATTTAAGTGTACGTCTTTCTTTACGACATAGAAAGCTGTGCAGATGAAAACCAAGAACAACATTCCCAAGATGAAAATAACACGCTTGGGACCAGTTGGCTTGACGGGAACCTCAGCACCTTTTATCATTGTAAAGACGGGCGTGCGCTCCCGTACCTTTGCCTGTGCAGCCTGATATTGTGTTTGTATGGTAGTATATGTGTTATACTTTAACTGCATGTCATTCTCCATGTCCTCCAGCTTGGCTTTGACACTTTGAAGGATTACATCTGTGTTAGCGTCTGCAAAGACAATGTACTTTTTGCGCACATCCTCATATTGCTTCTTTGCGTCTCTTGCAAGATTGGCGTAATATACCTCATCCACACGGGCTTTGCTGGTCCGGTATTCGGTGATGAATTTCTGGAGAAGGGTTGTCAGGGAGTCTCCAAGTGTCTTGCATATAAGCGGATCCTGGTCTTTTATGCTGATTGTAATGACACCTGTCTTCTTGTCCACACTGATTGTTATATTACTTCTGATGGCTTGTGCAACCTCATCTTGTGGCTTGGACATATAATAGGGGTCGAAGTCACTGTTTGCTTTTTTGTAGCTTTTCTCTTCTTTCTTGAAGGCATTCTTTATACCGTCAATGGTGGGTTGCCACCAAGCATGTTTCTGATGTTCTTTAAGATACTTGAAATAGTTTGTCTTTATTGAGTCATCCTGGGTCGCTATGGGAATATCGAACAAGTTGGATACAAAGCCATTGTCTTCCATCAAGTCTGGATAGAGTAGCGGGGTAATGGCATCTGTTGACTGTACGTTTGACAGGTCGAATCCAAAGGACGACGCAATGGAACTTAAGGCTCCTGATGTGGACATGTTGTCTATCTCTGGAGCGAGTTTGACATCTGTGGTGTAATAACGTGGAACACTAAAGATGTAAATGCATGACACGATAAAAGTAATAGACAAGATAATGGCGAACGTCCATTTCTTCTCCCAGATTTTCTTTAATACAACCTGAAGGTCTATTACCTTAGGCTGACCAGCAGTCTTGTTAGTCTGTTGTGCCGTTGCGTTTTCTTGAAGGTTGGTTTCCTGTAGCTCCTCAACCTTCTCCTCATCGGTAATTATATTGTCTGTCTCTTTTTGTCTCATACGGAAAATCTGTTTACTTCAAAATGTTTGCTAATGTCGCAATCATAGTGGCGATACTTGTCACGCCTGTGCCAAGCGCAAGTTTCTCAGCCATGCTCATCTTGCTCTGTGCCTTTGTCGGGACAACAATCTCGCAACCAGGCTGTACCTTTGCGTCATGTCCTACTTTCGCAACTGTTCCGTTCATATATATAATATATGTGTCGCGCTTTTTGGCGTCACTGGAGAAACCTCCTGCCTGGTCGATATAGTAGTTGACACCTTTCTTGGGAACATAACCGACAGTGTTAGAGTGCATCACGGCACCGTTGATCTTAACAGTTCCATTGTATGGCGGTACGACGATGCGGTCACCTTCACGAAGTACGATGTCGTATTCGCTACCAGGATTCTCAATGGCTTTGTCGAGATAGATACCTACAGGATAGTTAGCAGGGATATTGAATCGCTGTAAGGCTATGTTCTGGTTCTGTTGCGCCACTTGCGTCATGGCTGCGGCGTTCTGGCTGCTGGCAGCCATCTCTAATAGGTTTTTCTGTTGTTGCTCACGTGCCATACGTTGTGACTCCTGCATCTGTGTCCGTTCTGTCTCATTGGTTCTACGCTCTAAACGCGCTCCCTTAATGTAAGCCATGTCGGTAGGACCGCCAGCAAGCTTTATGGCATCGCTAAGACGGGCGTTGCGCTTTGTAAGTGTGTAGGTGCCGGAGAACATTACCTCACCATCCACAATAATGTTTTGCTGTTGGGTAGAGCCGGGACTCTTGCGTACATATACCTCATCGAAAGGTGCAAGGATGAATCCTGGTTCTCCGTCGATTACAAAACCTTCTTTCAGGGAGAAAGAGTAAGTACGTGCTATCAGCGAGTCGGTAGTCAACGCTGACGGATTAATGATACGACGTGATACGTCAACCTTTATAGTCGAGGCGGCTTCTTTAAGACCGCCAGCTTGCAGGATAAAGTCCTCGAGAGTCTCATTCTCAGCGTAGACATACGTTCCAGGATATTGTACCTCACCATGAATGGTCAGAGTCTGCTCCTCCATCACATCCTGACGTGTAGGGACAAACAGTACATCCTCACTTTGTAGAGGGATGTCGGCAACTCTTCCTGTCAGGATTCCCTCAATGTCTACAGAGATAACCTCCAAGGTACGGTTAGCTTTCATTCGGTGCATGACGGCGTGGTTTGTGAACGCGTCTTCCGTGACACCTTCTGCTGCCTCTATCAATGAACGTACGCTATTGATCTCATCTCCTACCTGATACATTCCAGGACGGAAGACGGCTCCTTTTAGCTCTACCATGTTCTCATAGCGGGGAATGACGGAGTCTACAAGGACGGAGTCTCCGTCTGCGATACGGAATGAACTCATGTCAAACTCATTGACATTGTAGATGGAGTATTGTCTGCCATTCTTACGCATTACACGAACAGACTTAGTGTAAGCATCACCGGCAAAACCGCCTGAATAACGCAGGAGTGAACCCATCGTTTCGTTCTTCTTCATCTCATAGTACATAGGACGCTTCACCTTTCCTGAGATGTTAACCAGACAGTCGTAGGCTCCCACGGATATGACATCGTTGTCTGTGAGACGTACGTTACCTGCCGACTGACCGTTAAGGATGAAGTCGTATGCGTCGATGGTACTGATAAGAGTTCCGTTCCTATAAACCTTGATGTTACGCAGTGTACCGAGGTCGCTTATACCACCTGCCAGATACAACGCATTGAATACAGTTGCGAAGGCTGAGAGTGTGTATGTTCCAGGTTTCTTCACCTCACCCATGATATTTACAGTTATGGTGCGGGTCTGACCAACAGACAAGCGTATCTTGCTACTGCTATATCTCTTTCCTAACTGACTCTTTACCTGGGCATTGGCTTGTGATACGGTAAGACCTCCAATCTGTACAGGTCCAAATCCCTCAATGGTAAGGTAACCGTCTGGAGAAATCGTTCCTTGCACTGATTTTTGGGAAGCACCATATATGTCGACAAATACCACGTCGCCAGGACCGAGGCGATATGTCTGCGGGGTGGCGATATTCATGTTTGGCTCAAATGACAGGTTCTTGTTTGTAAACATGTCACGTCCGAAAACCTTCTTTTTCTTCTTGTCGAGCTGAAGCTGTTTTACAAGCTGGCGATACATCGCGGCTGTGTCTATAGGAAGCCAGTCGTCCATCTCATCCTGCATGAGAATGAAGTCTTCGTTGTACTCATCGTAAACAGTAGACTCCTCGTCATCATGCCTCCTAATGCGGTAGTTGGAGTAGCGTGAGGCTGTCTCCAGCTCATCGTCAGACATCTGGCGGGTTTCCTTGGCAATGTCATCTGGGGTCAGCCCTTGACGATTTTGTCCGTTATTGCGCCTGCTGCGCTCATCTGTCTGTTGCTCTGTTGGGACGGTACCCAGACCGGAACCTTTCTGCATACGTTCGTACATGCTACGCACGCGGCGTATCTGGCTGATGTTTACACCGTTTTGCATGAGCTTGGTGACAATCTGTGCCTGTGAGGTTCCTCTGCTGTGTTCCTTTACGATTAGCTCCATCACTTGATTGTCCGACATAGACTGTGCGTATGCGCCAAAGGCACATATAGACATCAGGAATAGTAGGATGAGTTTCTTGCTATTGCAAGCATTATGGAATAACTTCATTATGTTTTGAATTTTCTGAGTTTTGCCTGTTTCTTTATTATATAACTATAAATTTCAAAAATTGTTGCAAAGGTACTATAATTTATTTGTTTTTTTGTAATTTATCGTTGATTTATTTGCAGGATTCAGACTTTGGCAGTATTTTTGCACTCTGATTTATAACCATGGGGCTGTCTGGATTTGACGGCGAGATGAAATGGTATATAAGCATGCGGAGCGTCGGTGGCTGGCTCCATAATCTCAGTTATCAGAAAATTAATTGGCAACAATCAGTATGCTCTCGCTGCCTAGTCGAAGTATAGTAGACTACTTGGCTTAATTCCCTTGCAAGGCGAGGGAACGGGACGTCGCTCAAGGGATGTTGTTCCGAATCTTCTTGATATAGCGGCGCAGGTAAATCGGAAATAGTCTCACGGATGTCCCGGCTTTGGGATGAGATCTTAGGGGATAAGGTAACAGTTGGTGGTCCAGGTCTTGCTGTTACACGAAAACCAAAGGCTGGAATAAGCATGTAGAAAATGTATGGTTTCCTTGTGCGGACGCGGGTTCGACTCCCGCCAGCTCCACAAAAAAGAGGATGTGTGCACACATCCTCTTTTACGTTTATGTTAACTTTTCTTCCGGACCCTCCGGAATTTCCGGGTAATCCGGACTTTCCGGCCTGATTCCCGTTATCGCTCTCAGTCGTAACAGCTGAACATCTGGTTGACTTTGTCTTTGTCCATCTTTGGCGACAACAGACTGAAAAGCCATACTATAGGAAAGCCTCCGAGCATGGCTATAGCTCCACAATTGATGGGGTTTATAGGATTGCCTAACAGCATATTGGTAACGGTGATGCCCACACCCCATACGAAGCAAGCCCATACTGACAAGGTGGTAACTCCTTTCCAGTACAGTCCCAACATGAACGGAGCGAGGAAGGCACCTGCCAAGGCACCCCATGAGATGCCCATGAGCTGTGCAATGAAGGTTGGTGGGTTAAGGGCTATCATCAAAGAGATTACAATGAAGAAGACAATGAGTACTCGCATGATGACGACCTTACGGCGTTCTATTTTCTCAGAGACCTCATCGTCAATACTTCCTTCCTGTACCTCACCGGGCAATGCTTTCTTGTCACGGTATATCAGGTCAAGCGTCATCGTGCTTGAGGAAGTAAGGACCAATGATGCCAGGGTAGACATTGACGCCGAGAGCACCAACAGAACTACTAACGCAATCAGGATGTCGGGTAGTGACGATAACATCGATGGTATGATGGCATCAAAGTCGAGCCGTCCGTTGGGAAGGGTAGGAGGTGTGCCAAACAAACGGCCGAAACCGCCAAGGAAGTAGCATCCTCCGGCAACTACAAGAGCGAATATCGTAGAGATGATCGTGCCCCGTCGGATTGCACTTTCATCTGTGATGCTATAGAACTTGCCAACCATCTGAGGCAGTCCCCATGTGCCGAGCGATGTAAGCACAACCACACCCAGGAGGTTCCAAGGGTCTGGTCCTAAGATCGTGGCGAAACCACCGTTCTCGATAGTCCCTTGAGCGTTCGGAGCGTCAGCCGGTAACGCTGCCATCTTGTCTATGGCAGCCATTAGTCCGCCCTGTGAGTTCAGTACTGCTGCAATGACCGTCACGATACCGAAAAGCATGATGATACCCTGTATGAAGTCGTTCATGGCAGTTGCTTTATAGCCTCCTAATATCACATATACGGCAGTGAGTATTGCCATGATGATGACACAATACTCATAAGGAATGCCGAAACCCATCTCAAACAAGGTGGAGATCCCTTTGTATACTCCAGCCGTGTAGGGAATAAGGAAAACGAATGCTATTACGGATGCCACTACGCGCAACGCCTGACTGTCGAAGCGTGTGCCGAAGAAATCAGGCATGGTACGGCTTTCAATATGCTGTGTCATCAGTTTCGTGCGTCTGCCGAGGATAATCCATGCCAGCAGAGAGCCGATGATGGCGTTTCCTACACCAATCCATGTACTCGACAGACCGTATTTCCATCCGAACTGTCCTGCATAACCTACGAATACTACGGCAGAGAAATAGCTCGTGCCGTATGCGAAAGCGGTAAGCCACGGACCTACTGAGCGGCCGCCTAAGACGAATCCGTCAACACTACTGGCTTGTTTACGGGAGTACAATCCCACTGCTACCATCACAGCCAGGAAAATGATTGTCAATAATACTTTTATGAACATTGTTTTAAAGTTGAAAGTTTAAAGATGAAAGTTTAAAGGTGTTCCCGTTATGAGAATTCATCATACTTCATTTAATTCTCAGAACGCCACCTGAACCTGTGCCTGAAGCATGTTGTAGTCTTTCTGGAACTGGCTCCATGTACGGGTATATTGCAGTTGCAGCCTGCATTTCTTGTAAAACCAGTATTGTAATCCTAAAGTAGCTTGTGTCTGGTCGAATTCCATGTCAATATTGCGGTCGAAGAAATCGGCTGATGCAATGACATCAACACCTTCAGTCATCGGGACGCATGCAGTGAGGTATGCGCCGCGGCTCTTTACCTTGCCGTCTTTACCTGCAAGATACTCTCCTCTGAGGCTGATGGGACGTGCCTCCTTGTATTGTCCGGGGGCGTATGCGCCGGTCTTATATTCTGCTCCAATGCTTAGTCGGTCGCGTGTGTAGTCATCGCCTTCTTTTATTTCCGGGTTCCATGCGGCAGTACCGATGGCATGTCCGGTGCCTTTTTGTCCTGATGCTACAATACGCAGTCCTTTTACAGGTCGTACATCTAATCGTGCGATTAAGTCTTTCTTGTTATTGCCGTCTCGTTTGTTTATGCCTTGTCCGTTCATTACTCCCAACTCATAATAGAAATGGTCTTTAAAGAGAGAGCCATAAACCATCAGTCCTAAGTCACGACCGTAGTTTACTCCATGAAGAGGGTCTGAGCCACATCCCGAGAGGTATGTCACTGATTGTGAGCATACGTCAATCAACTCAAGCTGTGTAGGTGACAGGGGATTTTCTAAGGAATAGCTGTTTTTGAATTGTCCGAGACGGATAGTGATGGATTTGTCTTTGGTGATGCGGTAGTCGGTATAGAATTCCTGAACCACGCTGGAGAAGTCATGCATAAAAAGGAACGACCAGCGGTCTGTAATGCGTGCTTTCGCCCAAAGAAGGGTACGTTTTAAGTTAAAGTCGTTAGTTTGTTTGTCGTTACTGTCTTGCCAGGAGTAACCAGCCTGTGCGTAACCGTTGAGCTGTATGCGCTCAGAAAGCTCTTTCATCCAGTCGGGATTCTCCTGACTCTGTTGCCCCATGGCGTACTGGCTGCTCATTGCCGCCATGATTACTGCGAGTGTCGCAGTCCTAAAAATCTTTTTTCTCATATATATAATAATGTTTATAGTGTAATGTCATAACGATAAGGGGAACACCTCTAACCTTTAACGTGAAGTAACTACCAGTCATTCAGGTTAGCCTTCGCCTCAACTTTAGTCTCTATGTCATCGGCGAGGGCAGGGAAGAAGTCCATACCGGTAATCTGCTCTATCTCATCAACGCTTCTGACCGCTTCTGCCATCTTCTGTTTCTTTCCTTCGTTACGGTAGATGAAACCAATGGCTTTCGGTGTCCCTTGGCGGCATAGCACCACCTTAAAGAATGCGTCGGGTACCCACACTTTATTCTTTCCGATCTTTTTCTGCTCTCCCTTGCCGTAAAAGAGAGGACCGCAAACGATGTCTATGGCACCATATTGTCGTGCCCAGTCCCTGCAGAGCATCTCAACGTCATTCCATTCGTATTTGTTTAAGCCGTGGTTCTGTGGACAGATATTGGTGAAGAGGAACGTCTGGCTCATAGCTGTCGCATCCCATTTGTTGTCACCGGCAGGACACATGTGTCCGCGGTCATAACGTGAGTTGTAGTAATCCCAGTCGGTGGCGCGTGGAGTCTTTATCGCCTCATCCTCATGGAATGTCTCATTTGAGCGTTGGTTCTTACCATAGGTATGGTTTTTCGTCAGATGCCAAGCTACCCAGTTAGGACATCTCGTATCTTTGTTGTATGAGGTGGTATATCCTTTGCGTCTCAGTATTATCTCCGGATGGTTGGTAAGTGGCGCAGGCAGCTCCATCATCGTGACACCCTTTGTGGCTGTTCCTGCTGAGGTGTCATGGATCTTCTCTTCTGGTGAACTATAGAACTCCGAACGCTCCGAAGATGCCGGTTCATTACTCTTTTGTGCATCTTTGCATGATGTCAAAATGCAAAGGAAAATAGCGATAAAGCTTACTTTTTGTAACTTCATGCCTGCAAAGTTACGATTAAGTGAGCGTAATACAAAATATAAAAGGCATTTTTTTATTTTTATTTCCATCCTACCAGTCGCTGAGGTCGGCTTCAGCCTCAATCTCTCTCTCGATGTCGTCAGGCAGGGACGGGAAGAAGTCTATGCCGGTAATACGCTCAATCTCGTCAACAGAAAGAACATAGTCGGACATGGGACGATGACCGTCTTCATTCTCGTAAAGGAAACCGATAGCTTTCGGTGTGCCGCGCATGCATAGCACAACCTTATAGAATGCGTATGGCACGCCTACATGGTTGTGCCCGATAGTCTTATAGCCGGAGTCGAAGACCGGTCCGCATACGATATATATGTCACCGTATCGCTCAGCCCAGTTGCGGCATTTCATCTCAAGGTCATTCCAGTCTCCTCCATTGAGGTTATGGCTCTGTGGACACATGTTTGTAAGCAGGAAACAGTCTTCTTGTGCTTGTCGGTCCCATTTGTTGTCGCCTGAAGGACACATGTGACCACGGTCGTAGCCTGAGCTGGAGTAGTCGGATAGCTGTGCCTTTGGGGAGGCAACGTCATCATCTTCACGGTATTTCACGCCCTTGCGCTTGAACTGTCCGCTTGTGTGGTCTGCGGTGAGATGCCATGCCGTCCAGTTCGGACATCGGGTGTCTGGGTTGTATGATGTTGTATATCCAGTCCTGCGCAATATCTGTTCGCTCGTTCCTTTCAGTGGAGCGGGTATCTCTATTCCTTTAACAAGCTCTATGTCAGTATTGTCCTGCTGGCTGTCATCGGCAGTCACATACTGTTGATTGTCATCAGCAGCCGTCTCTTGTTGACTATTGTCTACAGCCACCTCCTGTTGACTGTCGTTTGCCGCAGTCTCCTTATGATGTTGGAGTGCTATTTCGCAAATAAGCATCAAGCCTACCAACAATATCTTCCACATTGACTTAATAGTTCTCATTCCTCATTATTCATTCAAGAAGGTTGACAAAAGTTCCTTGTGGTGTCCGGGCAGGATGATATGGTGATTACCGATAGGCTCACTGAGGAAATAAGAGGTCTTGTCTGGGTTGGACAACTGTATTACCTGCTGAGTCCTGCATAGATCTGGCTTGGACTCATTTCTGATAAGCTCACCCTCCTCGATGAAGTGGCGCGACAGGTCGCCTGACACCTTGAAGATTGTCACGCCTCCCTCTTTCATATAGCCTCTGATGCCAATCCCTATGCCTGACTCGAAGTGAGTGTCGAACTCATACCGTTCCACCAGGTTGAGGGGAATGGTGCAGTGAGCGAAAACCATTTCTCCGGTTTCTGGGTTGATGCTTGCGGGGTTTGCCTGAAAACCGCTCTTTCCTGTCAGCGACTGGGCTATCTTCATCGATAGCATGGCAGGTACGTCGCCCTCGCATCCAGCGATGATACCTTCGGAATTAAGCTTTGCCAATGCAAGGCAGCCGGTGTTATGAATAGCTGTCAGCAAGTCGAAGCATCTGATAGTGAAACCTTCCAGTCTATATCGTCCAACAATTTTTTTCAGTGCGTCATATATCTGGTTGGCAACGGGCAAAGCCTCTCTTATGACTGTCTCTTGTGCGCTCTCCTCGAGCTCTCTCAGCGGTGTCTTTTCTATCTCTTCGAGCAGTTCCTGCATAGGGATGTCTGTCAAGTCTATACCCAGCGCAGCCTTGATCCTGTCTTTGTCGGCATTACTTGAGATTAGCCAGTCGGAAGGCTTGCCTATTATTCCCAGTCGGCAGCCTTTCAGCTTCATCTTTGCCTCGCCAGCCTTTGCCAACAGCTTGGTACGACGGCACACATATTCGTTGCTGCCATGGATAATCTCGCCCATAAGACCGTTTTGTCGCAGAAACGAAAGTATCTCCATTGAGGCTGCAAGGGAGTTGCTCTTGCCAGATGTCAGAAGATAGAAAGGACTGTCCGACTGAGCCTGAAGCTGTGGGAGGAGTGTCTTGAAGATGCCTTCTGTTCCGCCGGTTCTGACAAAGATGAGGTCGAGTGAGTGACTGCCGTAACTGGCATAGTTACCGCCAAAGTATTCGTAGTCAAAGTTTAGTCCGCTAAGAAACTCTCCAGTCATTGTCTCTACCGATGACTCTTGGTGAAGGTCAGATGTAAGTGTAAATATCGCAATGCTCATATTATTTTTGTTTGATGCAAAGTTACTATTAAGTGAGCGTAATACAAAATAAAAAGCCATTTTTATTACCGAACGGAAGTAACTTGGGCGAAGCCAAAGTTAATTCGATTAAGAGAGAGCAAAGAAAGCTTGTTTTCTTTGCCGAGCGTGAGAAATTTATGAATCTGGAGTCTTTTCTCTTTTAAAAAGCATTTCATTCTGGTTAATTATGAATTCATTTTGTATAATTTCTTTCAGTCGCTTCGCTTGGTGAAAGCGTACTGAAGACACGGTTACTTTGCGAAGCAAACAACATAATACAGAAACGATTTCTTTGCGAAGCAAACCCGACTGAGCGAATCTAACCGAGCGTTTGCTAAAAACTAATTTTAAAAAAACGTATTTTTGCGTCACGCGTCACACTTTGGGATAAAGGTTAGAGGAGATTCTTTCAGTCGCTTCGCTTTGTGAAAGCGCTAAGGCGATTACCGCATCAAGTGCGGGATGAGTGGGAGGGGAGTGCGGGATGAGGTTTTAGAGGTTAAAGATGGCGGAGCGATATTCTAAGAACAAAGCTTCTGGAGGAAAGTTGTAACAAGAATTTTAAAAGTTGTAACAACTTTTTTCTCATAGCATTGATATTGTAATGGAAGATGTATGCTTTAGCAGGTCTATATGATAGCTCTACCATGTCTACATCAATGATAATGGAGATCCCGCATCAAGTGCGGGATGAGTGGGAGGGGTGTGGGGTGAGACATTTTTATGGGTATCGTGTCACGTTTGCGTCACAGGTATATGCTAAAAATGTGGTGTGACGCACGTGCGACGGACTCGAAATGCCCATTTTTAAGCGAAAACGGCCACTTTTGGATTAAAATTCCTCTGATTATCAGGTGTTTACGGATTTTAATTACCTGTGACGCAAGTGTGACAGGTTTTCTGTATTTTAGCATTGCATGCTCGGGTGGATTTGCAATCCTTGATAAAAGTTGTTATTTAGCATTACAAATGCTAATACTCAATACGGTTGGATTGCAAATCCAACCAAGCAGGAAACTAAAGATTACCTTTCATCTTTGCACAAAGTGTGACGCGTGACGCAAATTTACATTTTTCTAAAACTGGTTTTTAGCAGATCGCATTCTATTTAGTACGTTTTCATTTTGGAGTTGAATCTTCTAATGGAAGAAATCTTATTCAATTATGGTAATTGTCACTAAAGTTTTATACTTTTGTAGTCAAATTGACATACTATGTATTACATTTGGACTGACGAGAGCGACTCAACGGGCAAGTACTATGCCAACTTCTATGGGGTATACTGATACGCTCGGAGCATTACGAAGAGGTGCTTCAGCGGTTGTCTGCTATTGTCAAGGAGGTGGGACTGGAATCGGAGGAAATCAAATGGCAGAAAGTGAACGAGTACACTGAAGAGCGATACAAGAAAATCATTGATGTGCTATTTGAGTTACTGGGTGAGGGAAAGGCGAAGATTAGAATTTTCTTCCGTCACCGTCAGTTCGAGCCTGTCGGATTGAGTAACGAACAGAGAAGAAAGAATATCCGAAATTATACTATCAGTTTATTAAGAACGACTTTGGACTGGTGTTCAGTAATCCCAAAGGTAAGAGTGTCAGAGTGAGGCTGCTCATTGACGACATGCCGCTGAAAGGTCCCGACAGGGACGAGTTCTTGAAAGCCATCTATCATCTGAATGAGTTGAAGACATTTCAGAAGGCCAATATTCACATCAACTATGGTGACGTGGCTGAGGTCAATTCCAAGAAGCACCTGCCGCTGCAGGTGATGGACGTAGTTCTCGGTTCTATGTGTTTCCGCCTGAACGATAAGCACAAAGAACGTGGAATAGACGGAAAACGGGCTAAGCGGAACATCGTGAAGGAGAGGCTTTGTAAGCATATACGTACAAGGATATGGGAATTTTACCCAGGCTTCAATATTGGTGTGACAACACCTATCACGAAGCAGTCTGACTTGTGGGAGCGTCCCTATCTGCATTGGAACTTTGTACCGAAGAACTTTACGAAAAATGAGGAGTTGACGAAGCGTCATAAAACAGAAACAGCCCCGTACAACCTACACGAGTGAGCTACGTCAACGTAACCTTTCAGTTGCAAAGGACTTATTTCTAGGTGCAAAGATACAACTTTTTTTTCTGAATTCTCCAAGAATTTATCTAAAAATATTTGTATATACAAAATATGTGCTTAAAATCATAGCATACAAGCCCACCCAAACTTGCAAACGCATTAATGAAAAGTACGCAACAGAAATCAGCATATCTGTTATTGTGATGAGATATGGGGAGGGAAACAAGATGGAAGATTAAGAATTAGTACAGCTGCATGGTGCAACAATGTATGCTGCCATGTTGCTTTATGATAGTACAGCTGTCTATACCCACCAGCTCTCTGTCTGGAAAAGCCTCACCAATTATGCGTAGCGCCTCATTGTCTTTCTTCAGCTGACCATAGGTCGGCACAAGGACCGCGCCATTAAGGATAAGGAAGTTAGCATAGGTCGCAGGCAGACGCTCGCCGTCCTCATCATAGATGGCATCGGGCATTGGCAAGCGCAGGAGCCTGTAAGGATGTCCATCCTTTGTCAAGAGTCCTTTCAGCTGACTCTCAAGGGCGAGGAAGTCACCATATTGCTCATCACTCTCATCGTCACAGCCCATATATAATAAGGTGTCGTGCGGAGCGACACGTACAATGGTGTCGATATGTCCGTCAGTGTCATCACCCTCCAGATTGCCATGGTCAAGCCACACTATACGGTCGGCATGGAGATTCTCTTTCAGGCGACATTCTATCTCCTCACGGCTGAGCGGCTGGTTACGATGCGGAGCCAGCAGGCATTGACTGGTTGTGAAGACGGTACCATTACCATCGCTTTCAATGGAGCCACCCTCAAGAACGAAGTCAAGATGGTTACGGTAGTTACCTTTCAAAACACCTTTCTCCCATAGCTGCCGGTTGATGTCATTATCCAAATGAGCAGGGAACTTCTCGCCCCAACCATTGAAACAGAAGTCAAGAAGCAGGTTTTGAAAGGTGAAAGGTGAAAGTTGAAAATTGGAGAGTTCTTTAGCTTCATTATCTTTCCCGCCAACCAGAGTCTGCCGTCTGCGGCGGCTGACTCTTTGACAATGTCTTATCTGACTCTCGCCACGGACGAGAGTCAGGAATCCATGATCCCGTGCCCACGTGTCATTGGTGAAGCACTCAAAGAAAAACACCCTTGCGAGTTCCTCATTGGAAAGCGAGGCTCTTAACTGCTGTCTCACAAGTGCTATGTCAGGAGCAACAACCAATACGAGCTCTCGCTTGGCAATCTCCTTTGCCATCCGTACATACACAGCAGTTATCTCGTCTAATATCGGAGCCCAGTCTGTATCTTTGTGGGGCCACGTCAATTGTATTCCTCTCTGATGCTCCCACTCTGCGGGAAGTCTGAATCCTTCATTCTCCATTCTTAGTTCTTATTTCTTTTCGGCAGCCTTACGCTGATAATCGCGTTTACTCGCTTTGCGAAGTAAACGTACTGACGTTAACGGGAACCAAATCTTAATACTAAATCATCGTATGCATCTATACGACGGTCACGAAGGAACGGCCACCAGCGGCGCACCTGCTCACCACGGGCAAGGTCAACTTCCACTATAGTACAAACCTCTTCGTCGTTTGGAGCACGGAAAAGCAACTCACCTTGTGGACCAGCCACAAAGCTGCTGCCCCAGAACTGAATCCCTTTGGTCTGGTGGTTAGAGTCAGCCTCATGACCTACACGGTTGACCGTCACGACAGGCAGACCGTTAGCTACGGCATGACCACGTTGTACTGTCGTCCATGCCTCCCGTTGGCGTTCCTGTTCCTCTGGTGTGTCGGACGAGTCATAGCCTATGGCGGTAGGATATATTAGGATCTCTGCTCCCTGTAGCGCCATAAGCCTTGCAGCCTCAGGGTACCATTGATCCCAGCACACCAATACTCCCAGTTTTCCTATTGATGTTTGTATAGGTTTGAAACCAGCTTTATCAGATTCCCCTCGCGGTGCATCTCCCGGTGTGAAATAGAACTTCTCATAGTAACCAGGGTCGTCAGGAATGTGCATCTTACGGTACTTCCCCGCAATAGAACCGTCTTTCTCCAAAACGACAGCAGTGTTGTGATACAGTCCTGCAGCCCGTCTCTCGAAGAGTGATGTCACTAAAACCACGCCATGTCTCTTAGCCAACTCGCCGAAGAAGTCAGTAGAAGGTCCGGGGATAGGCTCTGCGAGGTCAAAATTGTCTACTGTCTCTGTCTGGCAGAAATACAATCCGTTGTGGAGCTCCTGAAGCACTATCAGTTCTGCTCCTTTTGCAGCCAAAGAGCCAATGCTTGCTGCGAGCCGCTGTTTGTTCAGCTCTATGTCAGCGGTGTTATGCTGTTGTATTATTCCGATTTTTATCATCATTAATCAGTTTTTTTTCAGTCCAAACTTAGGATCAATCTTCAGGAATGCCGTAACAAGGAAGGTGATGGCGCAGCACATCATTACGATGATGAAGAAAGAGCGATAGCCAACCGCTTCTTGTAATGCGCCCGCAAACAAGCCTGGTATCATCATTGAGAGAGCCATGAAAGCGGTGCATAAAGCATAGTGTGAAGTCTTGAATTTGCCTTGGCTGTAATAAATAAGATATAGCATATAGGCGGTGAAGCCAAAACCATAGCCAAATTGTTCTATGAAGACACAAGTGTTAATTATAAAAAGGCTGGTAGGCAGTGAGTAGCTCATACAGACATAAACGATGTCAGGGAGAGTGATGGCACATACCATTGGCCATAGCCATTTCCTCAAGCCATGCCTGCCTGCACAGATGCCGCCGAGGATGCCACCTATGGTAAGACCGATGACACCCACCGTACCCTGTACCAGACCATACTCCTGAGGTGACAGTCCCAATCCACCGTTATGTGCGGCGTCAACAAGGAATAGGGCGGAGACTTTTGCCAGCAGACCTTCCGGCATCCGATAGAACAGCATGAAGAGTATACCGATGATGACTTCCTTCGCAGGGAATTTAGTCACGAAGGTTTTGAACATACTTTTAAGACCGTCTATAATGTCGGCAGCCTTCTTTACGGTGCGGTTATTGTCTTCTGACGGACGAGGTAGAATGGCATGATGCCACAGCCAGAAAGCAATAAACAATCCTGCCACGCCATAGAACATAAGACTCCATGACAAAGGTATACTGTTACGCCATATAACCTGCAGATTGCCTGCTATCATGACAAGGATTCCCTGACCGAAGATAGTGGCAAGTCTGTAGAATGTGGAGCGTATCCCAACGAAATTAGCCTGGTTGTGCTCGTCGAGCCCCAGCATATAAAAGCCATCGGCGGCAATGTCGTGTGTGGCACTTGAGAACGCCATCACCCAGAAGAAAAACAAGGTGCCTTGCAGCCAGAAGGATGTAGGTATGGTAAACGCTACTCCTCCGAAGGAAGCGCCGATAAGCAATTGCATTGATATTATCCACCATCGCTTAGTCTTTACCAAGTCGATAAAAGGACTCCATAACGGCTTTATTACCCATGGCAGGTATAGCCACGACGTATAGAATGTTATCTCGGCATTGCTTAATCCCAATTGCTTATACAGGATCAGTGAGATTGTCATGACTGCCACGTATGGCAGCCCTTCTGCAAAATATAGTGTGGGAACCCATGCCCACGGATTACGTTGTTTCATTTATTTGTATATTTTTTTAATTTCCGCATTGTGGTAGTAGTAGGTGAGAATCTCATTATAGAGATAGCCTTTCTCTCCCATGACCGCCGCTCCTATCTGGCATAGTCCCACTCCGTGTCCCCAGCCTTTGCCATGAAGGATGAACCTTTGTGGAAGATTTCCGTTTAACGAGGCATTGGCATCGTTGGTGTCATAAATCTTTTTTACTTCGAAATTGCTGCTGAGAAGATGTGTGTCGCTTAGCACTCGTCTTATCTCAAGCTCCTTGCCAATAGTGAATGTCCGTTCTGTTCCTACAATCCTTAACTGTGATATACGCCCGCTCTTTCCGCGTTCCACCGGGATAAGGTCGGTGATATCTCCAAGCTCTATCTTAAGGTTCTTTCTTACTAAATCTGAAAGCTCCTGTCTGGTATACTCCACAGACCACTCATAGAAATCAGAGGTCTCTTGGTCGTAGTCATTCAATACTTGTGAAATGACATGCTTGTCATTTGTGTTGCAGAATGGATCCTCGACAGATGACAGATAAGGTTTGGGAGTGTCCTCCCAGCAATATTGAAACTCTTCGGTAGCCCCTCCGCAGCACTTGCTGAAACGCGCGTCACAGACCTCACCGTCATACATCAGGATTTGTCCGCGTGTCTGTCGCACAGCATCTTCAACATGTGTGTTGGCAGCCCTGGTAATACCTTGGTATCTCTGGCAATGGTCATCGGCGCAAACATCAAAGATTGTATGTTCCTCACGGTCATACCATCGTATGAGCATGTCGTCTTTCTTTATGAAAGGAAAGAAGTTGCCACCGCTTGCTTGCTTGCGTTTTTCCATTTGTGCGAGCAACCAGCTTCTTGATATTACAGCGTGTGCCTTCAGCAGTTCCAAGGATGATGTCGCGCTCATCTCGCTGGAGATGACACTGACAAGGTAGCTCTCTACCGGCAACTCATTGATGGCGCAGATGTTTTCCGAGTCAACAATGAGGTTAAGAGTTCCGAGGAAGGTTTGTGTCTCTTTGCGCTCCCAATGGAAGTTAACTCCAATGGTAACGTCTTTGATTGAGAATGAGGCGTCTTTTGCCTGTGGCTTGAACGACAGTTCACGGTACTGTGCTCCATTCCATAGTATTCCTCCCTCAGAGAACTCAACGGTTTGCAATCCCTCGATTACCTCTCCTTTTGCAAGGTAAGGCTTGTTCAGTCGGAATACGATTTTCCGTGCGTTAACTATGCCAACCTGTACGTCAGGTTCTTTTTTGATGTCGCCGGCATGGTATTGCGCTGTTGTCGCATTCTGTTCCTTAAGCATGCCGATTACATCCTGTGTCTGTGCCGGTGTCAATGTTATCTCAGAAAAGATGTCCAACAGATTGTTTATGGTTATCTTATTAAAATCCTCTTCTCTTGGGGTGATAATCAGACCAGACATGTCTAACGCTCCCGGGCTGACCACCAGTTGCTCATTGCCACTGGCATAATAGCAATCAGGCCGATGCTTCCTGCGTGGAATAACTACGGAGATGTTCTCTTCACCATTGCGCCATGAGATGATATTCATCATAGGCTCGATATCGTCATCTTGTAACGGCAATGCCCGATATAGGCGTTTGAACATTGTCTTGTCGCTTGCGGCATTATGGCTTCTGATGACGAAAGCAGTACAAGGATAGTCTTTTATAAGAGCAATCATCTCGTCTTCGTTCAGAACGAACACTGGCTCCAGATTCCTGCTGAACCGTTGCCAAGCCTGTTGCAAAGGCAGTATGCCGCTTGTGCCAGCCTGTAGGTGCATGTGGTCTGGCGCGCTGGCGCCACACTTCGGACCATTATAGAATACCATCAGGTCTGGGTATTCTTTTAGCAAGCGGAAAATCTCACCATAATAGTTTATGATATGTTGCGGCTGGTGCTGTCTGGTTGGAATCGTAAAATGGACAGGCAGGATGGGGAAGGGATTGACAAGCAACTCGAAGCCATTGCTCAGATCCTTTGCTATCTGTTCTTCCGGACGGTTCTTCTCACACAAGAAACATGGGCGGTCGGCAATACTTTTCTTGTCAATCTTTGCTCCTGTGCTTACAATGCGGGCAGGGTTAAACTGCAACCGCCAGAACTCGTCCTCACCTAACGTACGTGTCTGTACGTTTTGTAAGTCGCGGAAACGACGCTCCGCATCCTTCCATTTCTCTAACTGCCGGAGGAAGAAACGTTGCAGCCCGTTCTCTTGTGTCGTGTCGAGTTGTCCTTTTGCTAATTGCTGGCGGGCAAGAATCTCTATTGTGCGCAACAGGTCTTTGTAATGATTATTGGCATTAATCTTGTCAAGACTTAGGGCAGCGTCGCTGTTCCCTCCCCAACGGCGGCACAGATACAGCTCTTCATAGATTCTACCTATTCGATAGCGGCGGCTGAACGCTAACCCCATGGCATAGTCCTCGCCGTAGCTGGTATTAGGAAACTTTATCTGTCTCACCAGCGGAGTGAAGAATGCGCGTGGTGCTCCAAGACCATTGATGCGCAAAGCATTGTTTGGACCATTGTCATCGGTCCACTCGCGGTGGTCTATCAGTCCTGGCGGTAGCGTGTTTAGCTCGAAGTCGCACATCCTGTATGAGCCAACGATCATGGCTGCCTGTTGCTGATAGAATGCGTCGACAATCTTCTGCAAGGTGTGCGGTGATGAATACAGGTCATCAGAATCTAACTGAACGGCAAATCTTCCACAGCGGTCGTCATTTATTGCAAGGTTCCAGCATCCTCCTATTCCAAGGTCTCTTCTTTCAGGAATAAGGTGTACAAGGCGGTGTCCTCCTGATTTACCTTGATTCTCGGATTTCCCGGAGTCCTTTATATCCTCAATAATATTGGTAGTGCCATCCGTAGAATGGTTATCAACGACAATGACATTGAAAGGAAACTCTGTTTCCTGGCTCAGTGCAGACATAATAGCATCTTTGATAGTCTTGGCACGATTGTATACTGGAATAATAACAGATGCCTCCATCTCAAAACTCTGCTCGTCGAAGTCCGGTTGCTCGTAAGAGGTCGTATCTATTGCGGCACCTATACATTGAAGATGGCGAGTGGCAATCTGTTCCATCTCAATCTGAACCTCTCTGTTGCGTGGGTTGACATAATCGAACTGCTTCTCACCACTGGCTCGTAAGTCTAATTCCTCCTCGGTATACAGGTATTCGTTTAAGTGTACTATCTCACCGACACGACTTAGGAACAGGCGGAGGTCATACCATCCACCATATTTCAATTCTGTGAGATTGCTTTCGTATCGGCTTAGAAGCTCGCCATTGATAAGTACCACGGATCCGAAATCGAAGTCATCGCGTATGCTACCCATCTGGTAGTCGTTGACGGGGTGCTTGACAGTCTCGCCGCCCTCCACAGAATAATGGTCGCTATAGAGCATTGCTGCGTTAGAGTCGCTTGCGACGCGAAGCATACGCTCTACAGCTTGATAGCCTATAGTAAGAGGGGTCGACTTTAAATAAAGGAGTACATATTCCGTATCGGAATACTCTGCCATGGAGGCAATAGCCTCTGATGACATCGTATTGTTTGTAATAATAAATGTACAATTCTTTGGGGCGCTATAATTATTAGCAAACTTTTCCGTTACCCAAAGAAATATATGCTGTACTACCTTGCTTTGTTGCAACTGAGAGATGACTTCCTCCATGGCTGTAAGGTCTCGGCATGGCAGGAAACAATCTATTGTTCCTTTTTTCATTATGCTCATGGTTCTTATCTTCTTTTCCAAGAATGCTGTTGTATTGTATAATTAGCTACAAAGATAATGCAAATCGAATGCAATAAAGTTTGCTTTAATTGCTGAGATGCATCTTATCTTATGCAAAAGTACAAATAATTTTGTTCTTAAAGCTTGTTTTGTGGAAAATCTTTGAACTGAGCAATATTAATGTTGTTGTTTTGTGGTAAAATGATAGTTTAAAGATACTTTTATAAGAACAGGTGTCATTAAGAATAATCCCTTCTCCTGTATAGACACAGATGAAGGGATTATTGAAAGATTAAATTATGGATGGAGGGTTATACCGAGAACCAGGTAGGCTTTTTGTGAGCATGGATTGCCTGTGACCTGCCCGAAAATCGGTATTGAGAAAGAGTCCGTAATTTGAATTTCTTTCTCTGCCCGTAGTGAGACATTGGTAATGGCGAAACCAGTATTGCCATATGATGTCGTCCCCCAAGGAACGATACCGGCAGTGGCTGTCCACGATACTCCGGCAAGCTTAAATGGGGCATCTGCTTCTAAATAGCTGCTGTATGCTCGTTTCCCATCTTTGTTGATACCGTCGTTGCCGGCAAAGTTGGTATACCATTGCAGAGACATGATGCCAAAGTCATAGCCGATATTTGCTTCAAAAACATGATTTGTGCCATGAGCGTCATACTTGAAATAGCGTCCGTTGGGGTCAAGACCCTCGCTGAGCCAGTAATCAGTAATGCCAATGTTCAGTCCACCAATAGAGTAGGCTATTGTCAGGTCAAGCTCTTTTGCGTCAGCTGTATTGGTGAGACCATAACTGCCCCATGCTGTCAGGCTTAATCCTTTATAACCTATGCCTACAGTTGGCTGAACAGCCGCGCTTCCAAGGTCCTGACCGCGCCAGACATATTCGTTGACAAAGTCTGCGCTGATGTTGGTCTCTATTTTCTCTGTATCCTGTGCAAGGGTGGTAGCACTTGCTACCAATCCCATTGCAAATAAAACAATCTTTTTCATCGCTTCTACTTTTTATATTTGCCTTTTTATCCTTCCTTCAGATCTTTATACCTTAATTATAGCAACTTTCACCGTGCTCATATATATCTAATCCCTCTTCCTCGATTCGTTTGTCTACGCGCAATCCATGCAGCTTCTTGATACCGTAAAATAGTACAAATCCACAAGCGGCTGTCCAAAGGTCGATGATCAAGATTCCAAATATCTGAGCTCCGAAGAATCCCCATCCGTAACCATAGAACACTCCGTTTGATGTTGACAGCAGACCAGTCATTAATGTTCCGAGTATACCGCAGACTCCATGGACAGACGAAGCGCCGACAGGGTCGTCAATGTGCAGCTTGTGGTCAATAAAATCAATTGCAAATACCAATACTACACCACAGACAAGTCCAATGATGACAGCTCCAATGGGGGATACAAGGTCGCAGCCTGCTGTGATGCCGACAAGTCCTGCCAGTACACCGTTGAGTGTCAGTGAGAGCGAAGGCTTACCATATTTTATCCATGTCGTGAACATTGTTGCCGTACCGCCAGCAACCGCTGCGAGGTTGGTCGTAAGGAACACATGGCTGATAGCTATGCGGTTTACCTCACCAGAAGCTGCCAACTGCGAGCCAGGATTGAAACCAAACCATCCTAACCAAAGTATAAATACACCTAACGATGCCAGAGCAAGGTTGTGGCCAGGAATGGCGCGGCTTTTGCCGTCGCTGCTGTATTTGCCAATGCGGGGACCCAGAGCCATTGCTCCAATGAGTGCCAGCACGCCGCCAACGCTATGCACAATGGCAGAGCCTGCAAAATCGTGGAATGTGTCGCCAAAGGTACTCATCATAAATCCGTCAGCGGCATCGTTGCATAGCCAACCGCCACCCCAAGTCCAATGTCCTTCTATAGGGTAGATAAAAAGTGAGATAGCCGCACTGTATACAAGATACATCGAGAATTTGGTACGCTCTGCCATGGCACCGCTTACAATCGTTGCTGACGTCGCGCAGAAAACTGTCTCGAAAATAAGAAACCCTTCTGTGGGCAGGTTACCTTTGTAGAAAGAGAGGTCGCCCCAGTTTGGCGCGCCGATGAATCCTGCGCCCTCGCTACCGAACATGAATCCGAACCCAATGAAGAAAAACAAGAGAGAGCCGAACATAAAATCGACAAAATTTTTCATTAGGATGTTTGCCGTGTTCTTACTTCGCGTAAAACCTGCCTCACACAGTGCGAAACCTGGCTGCATCCAGAAAACCAACATGGCTGCTAATAGCATCCATACAGTATCGAGTGATATTCCAATTTCATTCATAATCCTGAAAAATCTCTTAAACGTTAAACAAATTACAAACTATTTTTTATCCCTAAGAACGGTGTCGCCATGCTCTCCTGTGCGGATTGACCAGGTGTCAATCACGTCGCTAACAAAGATGCGCCCGTCACCAATCTCACCAGTATGTGCCACTTCTAAGATAACCTTTACCGTGGGATCAACAAGTTGGTCGCGGCATACAATGGCAAGTGCTACACGTTCTATCACGTCCGTGGAATACTGCACTCCACGATAGATTCTCTCCTCGCGGCTTTGTCCTATACCATGCACGTTATGGTATTCAAACCAGTCGATGTCTGACTTCAGCAATGCTTCCTTTACATCTTCGAACCTTGTTTTGCGAATGATTGCTTCAATTCTTTTCATACCTTTTCCTTATTAGTTAATTACATATTGAAAGCTTTCGGGTGCAAAGTTACAACAAAAAGATAGAATAATTAACGTTTTGCTTTCTATAATTAATAAGAAAAGGGTGTTATTATTTCGTTTTGAAACTAAACTATCGAATTTGATTACAAATTGTTAGTTTATGATTATTAAATCCGCCTTTTTGTAATAAACGGCAAAAAGGTGAGTTGCGAAGAAGATATTTGAGATAATCCTTTAAAAACTCAAAGATCCTGATAGGCTGGAATGTCTTTCAGGAACGAATAACTTCTATTTTCATAGTCCACCTTACATATATAGTGGGTGATGCCATTGGAGACTATAAGGTAGTCTACGTGTAGTAGGAGGTTGTATGCGGCAATCTGATCGAATACTTTTTGTGTTATCTCCACATTAGGAGCTTTGTATTCAATTATCATACGTGGACGTAGAAGCTGGTCATACAGGACAGAGTCTGCACGGAGTTGCTTGGTGCCTACCTGTAATGCCACCTCATTAGCGAGAAGGGTAGAAGGATATTGCTTGTGTTTTATAAGAAAATGAATGAAATGTTGTCTTACCCATTCCTCTGGTGTCAGCGTTACATACTTGCGTCTTAATATGTCGAATATAGAACATTTTCCGTCAATGTTCTGTATTCTGGTATCGTATGCAGGCAGGTTTAATGGTGACATTTTCTCAAATTCTTTTTGTATTGTCTTCAAATAATATTATCTTTGCAGTTGCAACGGCAAAGATAATGTAAAATGGGATGAAAACAAAATATTATTTTCCCTTTTTTAGTCGTTGTAAGAGTAATGGCAGCAAAAACAGCAACTTTCAATAGTATCATGAGCGACTTGCGGGCTCGTAAGTTTTCACCTATTTATATATTAATGGGTGAGGAGGCTTATTATATTGATAAGATTGCTGACTATGTAGCTGAGAATGCGCTGACACCAGAGGAGCGGGATTTCAATCAGACTGTTGTTTATGGGTTGGATACCACTGCGGCACAGGTTGCTGATATGGCTCGCCGCTTTCCTATGATGGCAGAATATCAGGTTATTATAGTGAAGGAAGCCCAGAATATTCAATCTCTTGACGCTTTGGAGAAATATCTTAAGGCTCCAGTGGCTTCTACAATTCTTGTGTGGTGTCATAAGAATGGTACAATTGATCGCAGGAAGAAAGTCGTAGCGCTGGCGGCAAGCTCTGGCGTGGTGTTTGAGAGTAAAAAAATGCGTGATTATGAATTGCCGTCTTTTATAGAGAATTATATGAAGGAGCGGAATGTTGGCATTGATTACAAAGCAACACAGATGATAGCCGACCATATAGGAAGTGATTTGTATCGTCTCACCTCGGAGCTGGAGAAGATTTTCATAACACTATCAGACAGCAATCGTATGGTTACTCCTGAGATAGTGGAGGAGAAGATAGGGGTGAGCAAGGATTTCAATACCTTCGAACTTCGTAATGTTATTGTCAGGAAGGATGTTCTCAAAGCAAATCAGATAATCAATTATTTTGACAAAAATCCAAAAACAGGTTCTATATACTCCATGCTTCCTAATTTGTTCTCATTATTCCAAAACCTTATGATTTTGCACTATGCCCCAAAGAAGCATACAGATGCAGATATTGCGGCAGCACTTGACGTCAAACCAGGGTGGGGTACGAAGGAATATGCTATAGCCATGCGGAATTATTCTCCTCGGAAGACTATGGATATTATTGCCAAGATCCGTGAGACAGATGCCAAGAGCAAAGGTTTGGATAATCCAAATACACCTGCTGGGGAGCTTATGAAGGAATTAATTTTCTTCATTTTACATTAGTTTACCCCCTTCTTATATTTTAAAAGTTCCCTTTTTTAATCCTGTTTTGAGCTATTTTTTTGCTTTTCGTGGAGGAAAGAAATGGGCTAAAGTGTAATGAAATCAGCACTTTAGCACGATTTTAACCCTTTCAGAACTTGCGTATTTTTCTCAAAAAAGGGTGGTGCCCGTAAATACTTTCAAAATGATGATTTTTCGTTTTTTTTCTTAGCTTCGGATTTAGCATTCACTTCTCTTTACAATTTACAAAAGAAAATGTTTTGCATTTTGAATTTTAAAATATTAATTTACTTTTAATTTTAAAATACAAAAGGATTATAGAATATGGTGCTTTTACACTTTATAATTTCAATACAAAAATCAAAATATTTAAAACAAAATACACAAACGTATAAGTATTCATCATGTTATATAGATAAAAAAACACACTGATAATCAGTTGTTTATCTACTTTTATAAAAGGTGTAGTCGATATTTGGGGTAATATATGACAAAGATGGTCTGCATATTCACGATTTTAGTATATATTTTTGTAAATTACTTGATTTATACCCAGTTATTTAGATGTTAAGTAGTGAAGATTCTATTTGTAATGATTTTGTTCTATAAATTTAAATACACAAATATAAAAGACTGTGAGTTTGCTTTTGATTTATTGATTCATATTTCTAAAAATACAAATCTTAACTTTTAAAACATAGATTTTCTTTAAATTTGTTGTGAGTTCCATTTTTTTGTTTTACCTTTGTAAAGTCAATCAAAATTGGCTTTTTAGCCTTTATTTTATTGTTTATAGGTAATGAAAGATAGAATTAAACATCTTATGGAGAGTCAGCATATGACTCAGCAGACGTTCTCAGATTTTATTGGAATTTCTTCCGCTTCACTGAGTAGCATATTTAATGGTCGTACTAAACCAACTTTAAATACGGTCGAGGCAATACGAAGTAAATTCACTAAAATTAATCTTGAGTGGTTGTTGTATGGAAACGGTCAGATGTTCCTTGATGATGCCCCTCTTGTAAATGATTCAAAAGTTGAGTCTCCTTCATCAGGAACGATGGAAGGAATCTTAGAGTTTGGACAAGCTCCATCATACGGCTCCCACACCCCTCAGCAGTTACCAGTGTCATCAATGCCGTCAGGTAGTGGCAATTCTTCTTCCATGCACCGTATGGTTGATTTGAAAACTTTTGACAAACCTAAACGTAGCATAACAGAGATCCGTATCTTCTTTGATGACCAGACATGGGAGACATTTGTGCCTAAGAAAAATTAAATTATAGTTATATAGTCCATAGATATTATTCTTTAGACATTATTCTTTTTAGGTGCAGATCAGGCTTTCTTTTTGAGTCATCGATTTACAATTCTCTCGCAATGCAAAAGAAATTGATTCCTTTTGCACTCGCTTACTCAGATTTTTAGTATCTTTGCAGAAAATAAAGCAAAGATTCTATGAAGAAGTATGTTTTAGACCTTATCGTATCTTCTGTAGATCATCTTACAGATAAGTATATATTATTGAAACTTACTCATGATGAGCAACTTCCTATGATGTCGCCGGGGCAATTTGTGGAGATAAAGGTGGAGAATTCACCACAAACGATGCTGAGACGCCCCATTTCCATTCATTATGTTGATGAACAGCAAAACCAACTATGGTTGCTTGTGGCATGTGTCGGTGAGGGAACTCGCCATCTGGCGCGCATACAGTCAGGTGACAGACTGAATTGCGTACTACCGTTAGGAACAGGCTTCACTCTTCCAAGCAACACTGAAGAACGTATCCTTCTTGTTGGCGGTGGTGTCGGCATTGCTCCTTTGTTATATTTTGGCAAGCAAATAAAGCAGTTCGGTGCTGAGCCGACATTCCTTCTGGGAGGGCGTTCTGCAAGCGATCTGTTAGAGTTAGATCTTTTCAGGCGATACGGCAATGTATCTATTACCACAGAGGATGGCACTTTAGGCGAGAAGGGTTTTGTTACGGAGCATTCTATTTTGGGCAGTCGTACTTTTACTCGTATTGTATCATGTGGTCCCAAACCAATGATGATGGCAGTCGCGCGCTATGCCCGTCAACAGCAAGTACCTTGCGAGGTGTCGTTGGAGAATCTTATGGCATGTGGTCTTGGAGCTTGTCTGTGCTGTGTTGAGAAGACAACCGAAGGACATGTGTGTGTGTGCACCGAAGGACCGGTATTTAATATAGACCGTTTGTTGTGGGACTAACTTTTATGAAAGGAAATTGTAATGGCTGATTTGAGTGTAAGAATAAAAGATTTGTGTCTGAAGAACCCAGTTATGACGGCTTCCGGAACCTTTGGATATGGTTTGGAGTTTGCCGATCTTGTTCCGCTAGACCAGATTGGTGGGATAATAGTAAAGGGTACGACCTTGCACGCACGCGAGGGTAATGACTATCCCCGGATGGTAGAGACAGCACAGGGAATGCTTAATTGTGTTGGCTTACAAAACAAGGGCGTAGATTATTTCTGTAAGAATATATATCCGGAGATTGCTGACATTGATACGGCGATGATTGTTAACGTGAGTGGCTCTTCCTTGGATGACTATGCGGAGTGTGCTGCCCGAATAGATGCTCTGGAGAAGATACCGGCCATAGAGCTAAACATCTCCTGTCCTAATGTGAAGCAGGGAGGAATGGCATTTGGTGTCACAAGTAAAGGTGCCGCCAGTGTAGTAAAGGCGGTGCGCGAGCGTTATGGTAAGACTCTTATCGTGAAACTCTCGCCTAATGTCACCGACATTGCCGAGATTGCCAAGGCATGTGAGGATGAGGGAGCCGACAGTGTTTCCCTTATCAATACGCTGATGGGTATGTCAATAGACATAGAGCGACGCTGTCCACGTTTAAGTATTGGCACCGGTGGCTTGAGTGGTCCAGCCGTCAAGCCTGTAGCCCTGCGTATGGTGTGGCAGGTAAGTAAGGCAGTTAAGATACCTGTAATTGGTTTGGGTGGCATCAGCACGGCAGAAGATGCCATTGAGTTTCTCATGGCAGGAGCGACAGCCATCGAGATAGGTACGGCTAATTTTATAGACCCTACTGTTACCGTCAAGGTCCGTGACGGAATAAACGACTGGTTGGATCGCCATGGCTGTAAGTCTGTGGCGGAGATTATCGGAGCCTTGAGGTAACATACAAATAAGAGATATCTTTTTACACCACCCAGATAGTAGCATTAAACAAAATAACAAAAACATATAGGAAAATGAAAAAGCTATTAATGATGTTGGCGGTAGCCTTTATGACGTACGGTACCGTTTTTGCGCAGCAACTGGCATTCCCAGGTGCTGAGGGTTTTGGAAAATATGTCACTGGCGGTCGTGGCGGTAAAGTCTATTATGTTACCCGTAATGATGACTGTTCCGACGCTAATCTCGTCGAAGGTACACTTCGGTGGGCATTGCGCTCTGGTGATGATACGCCACGTACGATCCTTTTCAAGACAAGTGGAACAATCTATCTTACCTCAGTTTTGAAGTTCGACCATCCAAATGTGACCATTGAGGGACAGACAGCACCAGGTGGTGGAGTATGTGTCGCAGGATATAAAGTCTATGTTTGCAAGCCTAATGTGATCATTCGTCATATGCGTTTCCGTCCTGGCGATTTGTTAAAAAAAAGTCAACCAGCCCTTGACGTGGAAAATACCGATTATGTCATAATAGACCATTGCTCAATGACATGGTCAATGGAGGAGTGTCTGACGATGTATGACTGTGATTATACAACTGTACAGTGGTGTATCATTGGTGAGGGACTTTATAATTCCAAGAACTCCAAAGGTGCCCGTGCCTATGCCACGCAATGGGGAGGAGAGCATGGTACGATGCACCATTGCCTCTTTACTAATTGCAACAACCGTACGCCTCGTTTCAATGGCGTCCGAAGCGCAAGTAATAATGTCGGAGACCATGACCAGTGGGTAGACAATGAGTTTATCAACAACGTCATCTTCAACTGGGGAAAGCCTAATTCTGTTTATGGTGGAGAATGTGACTCTACAATTAACAATGGCGACAGCTACAATCGTACGTACATGGTTAACAACTTCTTCCGTCCTGGACCGCTTACGCAAACCAATGTAAAGTCAACACGTTACTTTGCGCAACCATCTTCCAGTAAGGGCTATGGACAATGGTATCTGAGTGGTAACAAGTTTGAGGTTGGTGGAACCTATCTCCCAGACAACAAGATTTGGCATGCCGACTCATTGGCTAAGGTTAATGCGGACAATCTCTATGGATGGGTTCAGGGATGGTCGGTGAAGGCTTTGGATAACATCTCAATATCTGGCAAGACGAAACAGGAAATATATGACAAGTATATCTTGAAGTCTCAGGATGTCACTGGAGGTGTTACCACCGAGACTGCCGACGAGGCGTTTGTCTCTGTTACAGCAAAGGCGGGAGCTTCCCTTCCACGCTATGATGAGGTAGACCGTCGTTTGCTTGATGAGGCAGCCGGTATCGTAGAGCCTAAGTTTTATGGTAAGAGCTCCTCTGGCAGTGCAGACCGTGGTATCGGTATCATCAACTCGCCGTCTGATATTACTCTTGTGGAGCATGACACATTCAGTGCCCTTGATGAGGGAACAAACCTTGTCGTTGAGACCACTATGTGGCCCTATCTTGGTATGAGAGCAGGAGACAAACTTGCAGAGGACACCGATGGCGACGGACTTCCAGATGCGTATGAGGAGGCGAAAGGCTTTAACAAGAACGATGCTTCTGATGGCGCTGCAATCGCTTCCAGTGGCTATAGCAACTTGGAGGAGTATCTGAATGGCGTTGCAGACGGTTTAATTAATAAGGCTGATTATGAGACTGTCAGCGGTATATCCGCTATACAGAGTTCTGACGCGTCAGTTGTGTCACACCGCTATTATTCTGTCTCTGGTGAGCGTGTCGATGGTCTGAAGGAGGGTGTCAATGTTGTTGTTACTGTAATGAGTGACGGTTCAGAGCGTGTAACCAAGGTTTTGGGTAGATAATCATTAAAAAGAGGGCAGCTAATCAGCCGCCCTCAACCAACACAAAAACTAAACTAGACTTAACTAAAGTAAATCAGGATTTCTCACAAATGCCGATTTACCATTGCAAAGGTATATTATTTTTGTATAATATCAAAATGAAAGTGTGCATTTTTATTATTCGTATGCATTTTTTAATACTTTGAACGGTGTCGCGATAAGAAATTCATCCAAAATAACCATCGCAGCCATCGCTTCAACGATGGGAACGGCACGAGGTAATACACAAGGATCGTGACGTCCGTGTACCTTCAATGTCGTGGGATTACCCTCCAAGTCAACTGTTTGCTGTTCTTGCAGGATAGTAGCGACAGGTTTGAATGCTGTGCGGAAGTAAATATCTTGTCCGTTGCTTATACCTCCTTGGATGCCGCCACTGTGATTGGTTGTCGTGGTGATACGACCATTCTCGTTTACGAATATGTCATTCTGCTCACTGCCTTTCTTTGTGACACAACCAAATCCGTCACCATATTCAAATCCCTTGGCGGCATTAATGCTGAGCATCGCTGCTCCCAAAGCGGCATGAAGCTTGCCAAACTCAGGCTCCCCTAATCCAATAGGGCAGCCTTTTATCACACAGGTGATAACTCCTCCAATGGTGTCACCCTCAGCCTTGACTTGTTTGATAAGCTCCTCCATCGCCTTGGCTTTCTTTTCGTCAGGACACCTTACGGCATTCGTCTCTGTCATGGTGAGGTCATAATGCTTATAGTCTTTGTCAAGGCAGATGTCGCCCACTTGTGAGGTGTATGCTTGGATGGTGATATTCAGTTGACGTAGTACCAGCTTTGCGAGTGCTCCACCCACCACGCGTGCTATGGTTATGCGGGCTGAGGAGCGTCCCCCGCCACGATGGTCCCTGATGTCATATTTCTTCTGATAGGTATAATCGGCATGCGATGGACGATACAGGCAACGTATGTTCTCGTAGTCTTGAGAATGATGATTGGTGTTTCTTACAATAAACCCGATGGGGGCTCCAGTGGTCTTTCCTTCGAATACTCCAGAGAGAAGCTCCACCTTGTCTGCCTCGTTCCTGCCAGTCGTAATGGCGCTCTGTCCAGGTCTTCTCCTGTTGAGTTCCTGTTGAATAAACTCCATGTCTATTGGTATGCCGGCAGGCATGCCGTCAATCACTCCCCCGATGGCGGCGCCGTGGCTCTCTCCGAAGGTTGTAAGTGTAAACCGTGTACCAAAAGTATTGCTCATCGTGTGTTATGTCTTAACACGACTCTCTCGAGTCTCACTAATATTGTTATTTGTACTATTAGTGTAATTCGTGTACGTTGTATTCGAATATTGTGACTAAACTTTCTTCAAGGAATCAATGGTGATGTCCGCAACCACAATGTCCGCATCCTGCGTCATCATGGTCATGACTGCCACAACCATCCTCACAGTCCTCACAGCCGCAGCCACAATGGTGTTCCATCTGGTTGATGAATCCAGTCACCTCCTCATCAGTGGCATCGCGTAACTCCAATACCTCCCCTCTGAAATTCAGGTCTTTTCCTGCCAGTGGGTGGTTAAGGTCCATTTTTACCTTGTCGTCAGTAATGTCGAGCACATGACCGAGGAAATGGTTACCGTCTTCGTTTTGGAGGGGCACCACGGCTCCTTTGTATATGTGTTCGTGGTCGAAGTGGTTGTTGATGGAGAAGATACTCTTGTCCAAGTATACCACTCGTCCCTCCTCATAGTCTCCGTATGCCTTGTCCTTGGATACGATAAAATCAAACAAGTCACCTTTTTTATATGTCAGAAGCTGTTTCTCGAAGTCTTCGAGTGTAGTGTCAAAGCCACTGATAAACAGGAAAGGCTTTTCCTTAGTCATTTCTTCAACAATAGCGTCTCCTCCGTCTTTCTCTATAAGTAGCTGATAAGTGACACTCACCAGCTTGTGTTCAATTTCGTTCATATTATTCCTTATATTAATACATTCCATTCCCTTTTGTGTACGTAATCCACAATTATACGCTGGTCAGAAGTCTCAATTCTTCTGGTGTAATACCCAGATTGGCAGCGATGGTGTCTGCTGACAGCCCTGCCTTAAAAAGCATTCCGACAGAACTCTTCAACTGAGCATCTTTTTCAGCCATCTGAGCTTTTGTCTCAGCCATCTGAGCTTTTGTTTCAGCCATCTGAGCTTTTGTTTCAGCCATCTGGGCTTTTGTTTCAGCCATCTGGGCTTTTGTCTCAGCCAGTTCTTTATTTGTAGCCAGAAGTTCCGTGTCGCGGTCTTCTATGATGGAGAAATACTCATCCTCCACGTTCATCTCATGACGTACCTTGGCATCGGCAGCAGCGGCGGTAAGCCGGTGAACGATACGCAACATCTCAGCATCGTCCTCATATTCGGTCTCCTCCAGACTCAGTGTCTGCTGGTTGTCACCATTCTGGCGTGACTGGTCAAACACGCTCAGCACTCTGTCCAACCTGTTGCCTGGGCGGACGTGCAGACGTGGTATCTGCACAATGATACTGTCGTGGGTCAGGCTGTCGACAAACGGGTTGGGCAATCCTTTCGTCACGACCTGTCCGTCATAGTCGTATGACTGACGACGAACATACAGTACAGGCTCTTCGATATCACCCACCTTATGTCCCAGCAGGTATACTGTCACCATTGGGATTGCGTATGCGCCGCGACCTTCTGACAGCATGTTGGCTTTGTTAGCATATTGTGCGCCCAGATATTGACGGAAGCGCAGCATCTCCGTAGGTAGCCAAGTCTTCTGTAGCTCTATCAGTATCAGGTGTTCTGAGCCGTCTGCCTCGCGCACTGTGGCACCGAAGTCGATACGGAATATGGATAGTCCCTCGCGACCGATATTGGTGTACTCGTTGCGGCGCTGTTCCACCTCAACGACCTCTTTCTGCAATAGGGCTGAGAGAATAGTCCTGGTTATGCGCTCATCTTCAAGCAGATACTTGAAGACAATGTCGTAGATGGGATTGGCAATTGTCGTCATCATTCTGTTCTTTAAGGATTCACTTGCAAAGATAATGCAAATCAAGCGCAATAAAGCTTGCTTTAAATTGCTGAGATGCAGCTTATCTTATGCAAAGATACGGATTATTTCCGAAAGTGCCAAACATTCACGAAAGAAATCTTTAGTACGCTTTCACCAGGCTTCCATAAATCATGCGGCAAAGATTTTTCTGTCAAATCACTTTGCGGTCTCATGGTTATTCCTTATATTTGCAGAAAATTGGACGATAACATCAAACGAAATAAAACTATTAACCCTAAATTCCGCAGCACTTTAGTTTAACATTCTTTATAAGCACCTGAGCAACAAAAAGTTGCCCAGGATTTGGCCATGTCAGAAATTTCACTTATCTTAGTGCTGCAATTCAAAACAAGCAAATTCATCAATGACATGGCAAAGGTACAA
>FLNX01002709.1_pt1 | contig 57250 bp, 47 predicted proteins | sample 1140341 | NCBI WGS metagenome assembly FLNX01 (sample SAMEA3878208, study PRJEB12797) | bioreactor metagenome | biome: Moose rumen | place: Sweden | collected 2011-10
GATGGCCTCCTTGCATATGCCCGTATATTGGTCGAGTGCTTCTGAAATTTTCGTCATAACCAAGTGTTGTAAGAGACCACTAAGTTACTGAAAATCAGGCACTTGACCAAATTTTATTAGTTATATATTGTTAATGTAACTCGTTGATTTTCAAACGATTATATGTATTATTAACTAAGTATTGTAATAAGCGGTCTCAAATATGCATTCAAACGCCATGCCGGGTCAAAGTAATAGTGGAAATAAGGAATCCAATAACCTTCTTTAGCTCTATAAATTGCATAAAGGACAGATACAATTCCTGTTTCTCCTGTATTCTCCTTTACTATTCCAAATGGTTTTGACTTTAAAGGAGATTTTGTATAGACGAGTTCACCTTGTTTCAAAATTCCATAATTGCTTACAGACTTTCCTGCATAGCTACGACCTAAGAGTTCTATCTGATTCATGACTCCAAAATCATCTGAGACGGAAAGTACATCCTCTTTGCCATATTTGTTGTCAAAATTCCTTTCATTTGAGATTTCAAGACAATCACTCAGTAGTTTCTTTTCCCATTCCCCATCAAATCCTTTGAATCTGACACGAGGAGTCGTTTCACCTGCCTGCGGGAACATAGAAACAAGACAAGCCTGCTTCATCTGTTTGAGCGATTCAAACTTCTTGGCTGTAGATTGAAGCATAGAATCGAGGGATTTGAAATAATCCGCTATTGCTTGTTGTTCCAAGGAATCGGGCACAAACACCCCAATTTTCTCTATATTATTCTTCGAAAGGCTTGGGACTCCCGTGGACTCGTCATGCATTCTCCAATTTATTGTTTGACAGAGAGAATATATGAAATCAAGGGAATAATCATCTTTCACGGTCATGAAAAATAATGTATCTATTGTCCAAAAGGGAGCTTTAAGTAATTGAGGCGCATCAATAGTACCTTTTCTACCTATACCAATGGCATCTTTATCAGATATGCTTCTATCCACACTTAGCATATAACCTCCAGTACCATATACAGGAATAACTCCAGGCTTAAGATGCTTATAATCTTTCCCGGAATTAACAAGTATGACTTTAGAGAAAGAGCATTCCTTCCATTCCCCTTCAAATCCTTTAATCCTTATTTTTGGTTTTGCCATAGCTTATCCCTTTAAAGTGTTTTTTAATTCATTTAGACCAAGAATGGCATACTCATCGCCTGTTAAATCAGAAATAAGGCTGGAGAGTTCATCTTGTGCTGTCACAAGTTCTGCGTTTAGGTCATTATATGATACTGCATACTTGGCAGATAAATCCTCTACCTGTTTGATAAGCATTTCCACGACCTCAGATGCTGTAGCAATAATACCACTCTGCACAGGAGTAATCCACTTCTCATGCAGGAAGTGCTTCACCTCTTCGTCTGTCAGGGTCTGGATAGCATGAACAGTATCTGCTTCCAGCTTTATCTTAGCAGCCTTGATAGCTTTATTGACCTTTGTCTGCTCGTCCCATAAAGCAACCATCTGCTTCAGCTTTGCCTTAGTATCAGCCTCTATCTCGTCACCTTTGGCCTTAGCATCTCTCTTAATCTTTGCCTTGTCCATCTTGGTGTTGTCGTCAGCATCCAAATACTCCTGGCTTTCATCATCAGTAAAGCCATCGCGAATCTCATCAACCTCACCATTGATGTCTTCAACACGCTGCTGCATATTGGCAATGTTTGCCAAATCGTCAGCAAACAACTCCTGCTGAATCGTATCAAAGGGAATAATGCGACCTTTCAAACCATCAGGGACTTCTATCTCTTCATCTCCTTTCTTCACCAGCTTTGTAGCCTCTTCAACAGTACGGGCAGCATCAAAGCCATCCGACTGGAGCGTTTCAATATCGTTGACAATATTCTGCCAGTTATCACTCAGTGCCTGATAAGCTGCATAACGGTCTATCAAAGGGATGTCTTTCAGACGACGGAAAATGTCGTCGGTTATCTCGTCCTGCTCCTTCATCTCGTTCACGCTCATCACGTTGGTGATAAGCCGACGATGCAGTTCATCCTCAAAATCTTCAAAAGCATTTACCATCTGTGCCGTGAAGGCCTTTACGTCTGCATTCTCTTTCACAGAGGCAGCAACATCTTCTACAGCCAAACGAGAATAAGGAATATCTCCTTCTGACTTGAACAGCTGCTGATGGAGCGAAGGTAGCACATCCCAATATGGTTGCATGGTAGCGATATCGCTATTGGGGATGCCACCATTCATAGTAGCATAGATGTCATACTGATCAGGGGCTTCTGATGAATCAACATAACGAGGAATATTCAGGTTGTAACCATTCTCACGAATTTCATCACGACTTACAGTGCGAGAGAAGCCTGGGACAGTCTTACGCTCTCGCCAAGTATCAGCAATGCGCCTAACATCTGAAGCACGTAACTTGTTCTGCTTGCCATCCTTGACAAAGCCCTTTGAGGCATCTATTATCAGGACATCATCATTATCCCTGTGTTGCTTCAGTACCATAATTAGGGTTGGAATACCTGTACCAAAGAAGATATTTGCAGGCAGACCAATGATGGCATCAATATTATTTTTCTCAATCAGTTGTCTTCTGATTTGCCCCTCTGCCTCATCGTCAGGATTGCCACGAAACAGCACACCATGAGGCAGTACAATGGTCATAATACCATCTGATTTCAAATGGTACAGTTCGTGCAAGAGGAATGCATAGTCAGCCTTGCTTTTGGGAGCAACACCATATTCCTTGAAACGATAATCATATTCAGCATCAGTTGGGTCCCAATGCTGAGAGTATGGGGGATTAGAAACTACAGCATCCACACGAAGAGCTTTGCCTGCATCTACGCCTGTCTTGCTAATTGGCCAGTCTTCACCAAGAGAGTCAGCACAACGAGTATCGATATTGCTTGGACTGATGCCTCGCATAACAAGATTCATACGAGTCAGGTTGTAGGTGTTCTCCTTCAGCTCCTGAGCATAGTATTTCACATGGTTCTTGTCCTCAATATGACGCCCAACACTCTTACCGATGGTGAGCAATAGCGAACCAGAACCACTGGTGGGATCGTAGATTTCAATATTGTCTTTCGTCTTATGATGTTCAGCCACAATCTCAGACATCAGGATAGCTACCTCGTGAGGGGTATAGAACTCGCCAGCCTTCTTACCTGCATTGGCAGCAAAGTTACCAATCAGATATTCATAGACATAGCCCAGCACATCATAGTCCTGCTTACTGTCCGTAGGAATATCCTTGATATCCTTGATGATACCTTTCAGGGCTTTCGTCTGAGCAGAAGGATTCTCACCCAGTTTACTCAAGCCAGCCTGCAGAGTGATGAAAATCTTCTCATAAACCCCTTTGAATTTATCGCTTATCAGCGCATCAAATCTATTCAGGGCTGCACTTAGGTCTGACACACTAAAGCTAACATCAGGCTTCAGCCATGTAGAAAAGAGATACTTGTATTCAATGAAGTAGCCGATATGGTCTTTGCAGTCTCCAATCAACTTCTCCATATCCGGATTGCTATAATCTTCCACGAGAAAAGGCAGATAGTCATCGGTCCACTCATGTTCAGTCTTTAGGTAATTCACCTCATTATCTGACAGGAACTTATAGAAGATAAGTCCCAGGATATAGTCTTTATATTCGTTGGCATCAATCTTTGAACGCATCTTGTTCGCAGAAGACCAAATCTTATTTGCTAACTGTTGTTTGTTCATATTTTATGTCGTATCTTTATTTTCGTCTGCAAAATTAACACTTTTCTGCGCAAGTTTTCTGCATTATCTAGGAATTTAATATGGTTTCTTCTTGTTTTTTCTTTCTTCGACCTTCTTTTCGTAGTTGAACTTGGCAATATCTATTGCTTTTCTTACTGTCTCTGGATCATCAATTACATTCAATACTTTACCCCAACATAACACATTGAGCATTTCATATATAAGTGATCGTATTAAGTAGGGAGTCTTACCGCTTGCAACGTCTGAATCAATCTTCGTTCGATGTGAACCTGGATTTGTAACATCTACTAAGGAGTGAATACACCTTTGAACATGAACAGGAATAATTTCTTCCATATACCTTTGTCCAAGATCATAGCTGCAAGCTGCGAGGTTTGAGCCATCATGCTTTACAGAACAAAAACCACGAACATACAGTTTATCCATAACATCACTCATAATCTTGCGAATGTCATTTAGAACTGAGTTGTTCTGCCAATCTTCTTTTTCCAGAACTTTCAGTATGCGTAGGAGGTCATGTTTCGATTCTGGCCATGCGTCAAAAACTGTTTGATGCTTATGGATGATTTGAGTATCTTCCTGCTGGTCGGCAGCGGAGATAATGTCTTCTATCAGTTGATCATCATCATCTCCCTTTGAATAATACTTGTCAACCATATTCTCAAACATTTCATTTGAGATCAAATCTGGTTGACCAGTAAAAACAAACATAGGAACATATCGGCGAGGCTTTAATTCGTTAATACGATCACGACAATAACGCAAACCACTTAGATTTGGCACCTCATTAAGAGATTCCATTAGTACTTTTGCGTCAAGAACAACGGCAGACCATTCTTCAAGATAGCGTTCAAATATTTTCATGCCCTCTTTTGCAAAACGACATTTGGTGATTTCAAATCCATTAATCACCTCACAACGTTCCATTAACTCACTAAGGAGTTCGTACTGGTCATCTATCCAAAGTATTTTGTATTTATTCATGAGAATTGTATTTTGGAAACATTACTCGTATTGTGGTGGTATTTTGTATTCTGTTACAGAAGACATCATAATCACCATTATAATGACGAGTTATTGATTTAACACGATAACCACCAAGTCCAGAACCATGAGACTTGGCACCTTTCTCACCTTTAAGTCCATAACGGAACTTGTCCATGCCTTGCGGCATAGGATTGCCATTATTTTTGAAGTCTATAGTGAAGACATCCTTACTGGCATTGTAAGATAAGGTAATCAGAACTTTATAGTTCTTATCTTCACCCGTGAATGCATGGCAGACTGCATTTTCTATAATGGTAGTTGCTAAAGTAGAGAAGTCGACCTTACTTATAAAGATCTCTGGAGTATCAATCTGTGCCTCTTTGAGAGCAACTGTATCGACATCTAAAGCAACAGAATAGTTGGAAAAAGTTCCTGTCAACTCATTAAGAATGTCTAACGGATTAACGACTTCTGGTGAACCGAAGATATCTTCTTCCGTAAGACGATTAAGATGAAGACGCAATTCAGACACAGCATTTGAGATACCAGTAAGTTTCTGGCGTATTGCAGTTACCACGTCATCATTTCCTTCAATTTTATCCAAATAGAAGGTTATCAACTTTGCCTGACTGTCAAGCTGAGAAAGGAATGGCTTCATGTCGTGCTTACGCATACGAACCTCCATCATATACTCCTGCTTCATGGAGTCAATAGCTTTGTCCAATCCCTCTTTTCTTGCCTTTTCAACAGCTGCGTTTAGCTTTGCATCTTCATAGATACGTCTCTGTTCTTCCAGAGATAGTGGTATATGAAGAACTGGGTTGATACCTTTGCCACCTTCCCAGCGTTTAATTCCATTCCGTCTCAGTTCTCCATTAGACTCTTTATCAATCTGAGCAAGAATTAGTCTTAGATAATTTACATCTATCAAGTCAGGATTGATTCGATAAGCATGACAACTTTTGGGAACATTTACTTCCCTAAATAGCCCCAGTTCAAACTCATGGTAATATGTCTTTAGCTCCTTCTCACCATATTGTACGACAAAAGGAGTTCCCTTGTACGAGTAATACTTATCAGGCTCATCATCTTCACCATCGTCGTCATCATCATCCTTCTTGTCTTCACAAAGATTTGATATGAAAGACGACTTAAATGGTTTAGGATTCTGTACATATTCCTCAAAAGGATTAGAGACAAGATAATCTTCTCTGACAACACATCCTATTAATGCAGACCCATCGGTTTCTTCCAATGGCTCAAGAAGCTTGCTTAGCAAAATTTTACGATATCCAGCTGGTACTTGCTTTACATAGTCCATGTAGTTAGGAACATACCACTCATATTCTCTTTCCCTCACATCGGACACAGAGACCTCATTGATAAAATTTTTATCATTCTTATCAATAGCCTCTTTTACCCGTTCGATATCTATTGTATCTTTTTCTTCATCCAAATCTTCTTTTTCTTCGATGAACGAAGAAAAGTCCACGAATGTAATAGGATCACCCTGCTTACGTCCAGTTTTTAAGTAGATAATTGTGGCTGCAATACTGGTTTTGTTAAACACATTAGCAGGTAACATCACAACTGTGTCAAGCAAGTTGGCTTCTGTTATATCATGACGAAGTTTTGCCGTCTTTCCATTTGATGAAAGGGCACTTGCTGGCAACAATAAAAGAGCTCTACGATTTTCAATATTCATAGAACCAAGAACTTTCTCTAAAGAAAAAGAACTAATAGATTCTGTTTCTCCATCAGAAGTAACGACTTCTTTCCCAAATTCGGGAGTAACCATGATAAAATCGCAATCAGTTGCATCCCAATTATTAACGCAATCTGAATACTCAATATGCCCGGAATCCATTCCCATTACTCCTGCCCACAACATAGTTGTATACATGAAGTACTTGTTAGTGGCTTGAGCATGATATTCTCCATTCGCATAAAACAAGTTTGTTCCTGTACGCATAAATGGATCATAAACATCTTGCGCAGGTTCTTCCATTACCATTTGAATAATATCTTCTACTTCAGAAGGGATTTGCAATGATGAAGTCCAGACATCATCAATGAAAGCGAAAGACATTACTCGATGAAGACAACTAATATATAATTCCTCTTTCACACAGTATTTCAAAAACACAACAGAGTTTATGACATTCACATCCTTCTTACAACTATTGCGAAGATATGATATCATTCTCTTGCAAAGTCTCCCTATATTTATATCGGAGAAGTTAAATACAAGAGAAATATTAGTATATTTCTCATTGCCCTTCTCATCGAAAAGAATAGGAACAGGTATTACCTTGTTATTTGGACGACAGTCAAATGTAGGCTCGTCCTCATCTGGTTCTATCCAAGATGAATTTATGCATTCTTCACGACTTGCAGTAAAGATGGCACCGTCAACAACATTATCATTATGAAGAACGAAATTAATAGCACCTGCTTTCTGTAAATAGACAAGAGATCCGCAGATAAGGTCGTCAATATAGTCAACATCCTTATCTTCTGGCTGTACTTCAATACCATTTTCTGAAATCTCATTTGTAATATACACCATGAGATTTTCATAACGCCACAGCATCTCGTCTTTTGTCAAGTCCTTTATCATCTAAACTCTAAATTAATGAAACAATCAATTATCGGGTGCAAAATTACTCACTTACTATGCAGGTTTTCTGCATTGTTCAAATTTTATTTTCTTCAGACTCACTTAGAGATTCTTGAATCTCATGAAGTTTTCTCTGTAGTAGGGCTTTATCTGGCAAACATAGCTGATACTCGGCTACCATTGTTGGGGACAAGCTACGACTCAAAGCATATTCTACGACTGCATCATCCTTGTCTTTGCAGAGCAGAATGCCTATGCTGGGATTCTCTTTTGGCTTCTTTACATCCCTATCTAATGCCTCCAAGTAGAAGTTTAACTGTCCCAGATGCTCAGGTTTGAATTTTTCCATCTTCAACTCGAAAGCAACAAGACATTGCAATTCACGATGATAGAACAACAAGTCTATCCGGAAATCGCTGTTTCCTACCTGTAGGCGATATTCCTCATCAATGAATAGGAAGTCTTTTCCAAACTCCAAGACAAAGTCTTTCATTCGGGCAATCAGGGCTTTCTTCATTGTATTTTCATGTTCATAGTCCTTCCCGCCAATGAACTCTAATACATATTGATCTCTGAAAATCTGTTCTGCCTGAGGTGCTATTTCTCTCATCACTGGTGAGAGTTTTGGAGTTCCTACAGCATTCCGTTCATAAAGGGCACTATCTATCTGACGATCCAATTGACGCGTAGAAAGTCTGTCATGAATACACAATTGCAAATAAAAAAGGCGCTCCTCTGCCGACTTTGAACGGCTCATAATCGTAAGATTGTTGGTCCAGCTAATTTGTCTCAGCAGTGCTGAGAGTTTTTCGTCAGCATCCTTATATGTCTCATAAAACTGCTTCATGCGCCAAAGATTCTTATCAGAAAATCCTTTGACTTCAGGGCTGTTCCTCTCAATATAGTCTGCTAATTGCTTAACCACACCATCGCCCCATTCTGAAACAGAAATCTTGTCGGAGATATACTTGCCAATTCTCCAATATAAATCTATCAGCGAGACATTAGCCAATCGAACCACTTCGTTACGAGTATGCTGAATCATAGTAACGATTTCAGCAAATTGGTCTTTTCTATCTTGTACTATTTTGTTATTCATCTTTTCTCTTTAAATATCGTTGATTCATTGCCTGAATTTTCTCCGCGATCCTATCCCTGAAACTTGTGGGGGATATAACCTCCATATCATCACCAAAGGAAAGTATCAGGGATTCCAACTCTTTGTTTACCTTTACGTTTATGGAGATGATGGCATAGCCTTCTGCCTCCTCGATGATACGCTGAGAGAGGTGAAGGGGCTTGGTGCGAATATAGTTAAAGCGCTTGCCAGTGACCTTGATAACTATGTCCTCTGCATCCCCATCCGGCACAGTCACACCTATTACATCATCGAAATATTCTGAGAAATCAACCTCAGCTTCTTTGTAAGGCAAGGCTATTTCCTCAAAACTATTTATCCGGTCTAGAGCATAATGCGCAAACGAATCATAACCTTTTACCCGAGCAATCAAATACCAACGATCATTATACTGTTTAAGGTAATAGGGATAGACTGTAGCTGTTATCTGAGCTTTTCCGTATGGAACGTATCTCAATTTCAGAACACGTTTGTTGAGAATTGCCTGTAGAAGTTTGCTGAAATGCCCAAGACCTTTCAGATCAAGATTAGATTGGAAAGAGACTACAGGGGAAGCATCTTCTTCAAACATCCCTCCTTCAATTTGCATCAGAATAGTACGTACCCAATCGTACAATGGTTCACCTTCGAACTGCTTTAGAACATATATGGCATCTTCAATTTTATTCCTTTCTTCATCGTCTATACGATATAAAGGTATAGTGTAGCTTGTATCGGCATAGCGATAAAGACGCTGACGGCCGCGCTTCAGTTTTTCATTGAGAATTATCCCGTAATCAGCTTCCAGTATATTAATATCATTTTGGATGGTTCGTTTGGATATATCTGGCTTGTCTATTCTGCGTAATGCTTTATTACATTCATCAACGAGGTCGTCGATGGTGTATTCCCGATACCTGTTCCTGAAACACTTGTTCAGTACTTGATAGCGCAACAAGACCTGTTTATCTACTGGCATACGCGATTGAGTCTATCTTAAGTTTTTAGCTCTTATCTTGATTACTTTGTAATATTCTGCAAAGATAATACTTTTCTTCCAAAAAACGCTCCAAAAATAGAAAAAAGATGGTTCTTTATCTTGAAAAATGTCTTTTATTCCAATTTTGCCCCGCATTTGGGATCTTCCCGTATCTGTATCGAGCAAATCAAGAAATGGACCACACAGTACGGACAAAATGGAGCAGCGGGCGTACTGGGAGTACACATACAGAAACACGCGAGTATTCCTATGGAAACACTGCAGTATATTACTATTCATACTACAGTGAATGAGGGATTTACCAAAGGAAATGACGGTGTTTACCAGTCGTAATGGCGTTCGTAGGTATCAAAACCAAGGTGCTGCAAGCCTAAATCCTTCAGCACTGATACGATAACCTCCATGTCCTGGGGCGTGCAAAGCCTCTCCCCTCGCCTGCGCTCAAAGTAACCTGTACGTCCGAAGTGTTCCTGCAGACGATTCATAAATACCCGGTACTGACGCGGAAGCATCTCCTCCTTCATGGCCGCAAAGCCACGGGCAAACACTTGTGGCTCATCAGAACGGTAGAACTCACACTGCGCTGACGGCTGAGTCAACAAGGGGTTCACGATTCTGACTGTCTTTTCACTCTTACTGAGCATCTGTCTTGCCTTCTGACGCAGGCAATGCCCACCTACGGGGCAGTCCGTTTCCATACAGAAGGGATAACCGCTTGGCATGTCAAAAATGTCGTTATTCATTGTTTGCTGTTTTTGGGTATTTTTCTAACAAATCTGAAGCATATTCTTTAAGGGTTCCTTCCTGATGTCGCTGCCACGTCTGATGCACATCAGTCAGCACTTTATCCAAACGCTTGGCTCCGAAATAATAGTCCAGCCACTGCAAGATGGCCTGTCTCGGCCAGTTTTCAATGCCTACGCGTCGGGCCATGTGGCCTACCAGCTTCGCTTCAAAATACACTATCAGGACGCTATAAGCTTCATTACGGCTCGTGTTATACTGTTTCATATAGTGACGAATAAATTCGCCGAAGTAGCGGTCGAACAGGTACGGGGTGTCGCATACTAAAACCAACTCTTCATAAATACGCCGCACAGCATCTATATGAGGCGTTATATGGAACTTCGGCACATTACTGGCGAGCAGCACATGCATGTCGATGCCTTTAAGATGCTGCCGCTGATTCTCCGAGATTTTGTCACGGTCGTTGTCATTGGCCAAGGCATTAGCCTTACAGTAGAATATTTCATAGGGAATGGCCGGTTCCTCTATCTCCTGACTATCCGTAGGCACGAAACGGTCTCTTACAAGGGGTGACATAAATGCCTCCATCTTGTGAGTCTCCTTGTTCCGGACAATGCGGAATGCCTCGGAGCGCTCAATCAGTTCGGTAAGTTCCGAATCCTGCTTGAATCCGAGTGCCGAGCGAAGCTTGTTGAAGTGGTTGCTGGTATAGGCCAGTGTCACCTCGTCTATATACTCAACAGCCCCGTCGAAGAGATACTTAATCTTGCCAATGTCGGTCCACGACAACTTCTTGGCCCGCCAGTGTCTGTTATAGCTGCGGGCACTGGTTGCGGCAATCGCTAAGTCGTTCTTATGTATCATCATTAATAAATAATTTTATTTATATCTTCGGTGTGCCTACGACGGCACACCTCTTTGATTTCGATTTATGTATATATTTAGGCCCTATTTATATAGGAATAGGGCCTGTATAGAATACAGGCATTAAAGAGAAGTTCGGTATTTCCCGACAGCCATTACTTATGCAAAGGTACACATTTCTATTGGAACTACCAAATAATTTCGACAATATATTTGTTCAAGAAACTGAAATAAATCATAATTTATTTTGTAGTTAGCTTTGTTTGCACTACCTTTGCCCTTCAAATAAAGAAAAAAGTATGATGAAACGACGGATATTGCTATTATTGGTGGGGTGCCTGCTGGCAGGCATGGCAAGCGCACAGGAGCTGCAAGCCAAGATCAACATCAACCACAGCCAGATACAGGGCACGGACGAGAGCATCTGGGAGAACCTGCAACAGACGCTGGAGCAGTTTGTCAACGAACGCCAGTGGACCGCCATGCAGTTTCAGCAGAACGAGCGCATACAGTGCAGCTTCAACATTACCGTGACCAAGTATAACCGCGACGACAACCGATTCACGTGTACCGCCCTGATTCAGGCCAACAGGCCCGTCTATAACTCGGCCTATACCACTACCCTGTACAACAACACGGACAAGAGCTTCGACTTCGACTTCGCTCAGTTCGACCAGCTGAACTTCAACGACGAGATGGTCGATAACCAGCTGACGGCACTCTTCGCCTACTACGCCTACCTCATCATCGGGCTCGACTTAGACAGTTTCTCGCCTATGGGCGGCACCGAGATTCTGCAACAATGCATGAACCTGGTGAACAACGCGCAAGACCTGGGGTTCGCAGGGTGGAAAGCCTTTGAGGACAGCCGTAACCGCTTTGCCATCATCAACGACTATTTAGAGGAGTCGCTCAAACCCTTCCGTCAGCTGCAGTACGACTACTACCGTAACGGACTGGACGAGATGGCCAACAATGCCGACCGCGGCAGAACGAACATCAGCGCTGCCCTGCAGGACAATCTGAAGGCGGCCCACGACAACAAGCCGCTCAGCCTGCTACCGCAAATCTGGACGGACTACAAGCGCGACGAGCTGGCCAACATCTACAAGGGCAAGGGCACACAAAAGGAGAAGGAGGCCGTTTACGAGCTGCTCTTCTCCATCAACGCCGCCCAGAACAACGCCTGGGAACTGATTAGGCAGTAAGCGTGGAGGGTTGAGCGTGGAGAGTTGAGCGTTGAGCGATGAGGGTTGAGCGTGGAGCGATAGCCTTTGACCTTAGACCTTCGCCCTTTGACCTTAGACCTCCTCCCTTTGACTTTAAAATAAAACAAAGTATGCTGAAACAACTATACATTAAGAACTACGCACTCATTGATACGCTCGACATTGAGCTGCATCCCGGGTTCTCGGTCATTACCGGTGAGACGGGTGCAGGCAAGAGCATCATACTGGGCGCTATCGGTCTGCTGCTGGGACAGCGGGCTGACTCGAAGGCCATCAAGCCTGGCTGTGAGAAATGCCAGATGGAGGCTCACTTCGACATTTCACGCTACGAAATGCAACCCTTCTTCGAGGAGAACGACATAGACTACGATGCCACTGACTGCATATTGCGCCGCGAACTGACGGCACAGGGCAAGAGCCGCGCCTTCATCAACGACACACCCGTATCGCTGGCACAAATGAAGGAGCTGGGCGAACGGCTCGTCGATGTTCACTCGCAACACCAGAACCTGCTGCTCAACAAGCAGGACTTCCAGCTGAGCGTGGTTGACATCATAGCAGGAAGCCCCAAGCAACTCACGGAATACCAGCAGGCCTTCGCCCGCTACCAGCAGCTGCAACACCAGCTGAACGACCTGCGGGAGAGCATAGAGCGCAACCGCGACAATGCCGACTTCCTGCAGTTCCAGTACAACGAGCTGAGCCAGGCGAACCTCTCGGCTGGTGAACAAGAGGAACTGGAGCAGCAACAGGACACCATGTCGCACTCGGAGGACATCAAAAGTGCCCTCTATGAGGCCGACAACGCCCTGCAGGCCGAAGTGACGGGCATAGTGGGACAGCTGAAGAGTGCCTACAACGCCCTGCATGGCATTGAGAAGGTGCTGCCTGCCGCCGGCGAACTCTCAGAACGCATGGACAGCTGCTACATTGAGCTGAAGGACATGGCACAGGACATCAGTTCGCTGTTGGAAGACGTTGACTTCGACCCTGCAGAGCTGGATGCTGTCAACAACCGTCTGGACCGCATCTATGACCTGCAGAAGAAGTACCATTGCGACAACGTGGAAGCACTCATTGCTCGTCAGGAGGAGCTGAAGACGCAACTTGCCAACATTGAGAACAGCGACGAGGCGCTGGCCGACCTACAGGCAAAATGTGAACAGCAGAAAGACAAGTGCCGGCAACTGGCTGACGCACTGACCACCCTGCGCAGCAAGGCCGCCAAACAAATAGAGCGGCAGATGCAACAACGACTGGTACCATTAGGCATGCCGAACGTGCGCTTTGCCGTACAGGTGGAACGCACGGAGCTGAACCGTAACGGTCAGGACAAGGTGTCGTTCCTCTTTAGTGCCAACACATCTACCCCACTCCAACCGGTGTCGCAGGTGGCATCGGGTGGTGAGATAGCCCGCGTCATGCTGGCCCTGAAGGTGATGATTAGCGGAGCCGTGAAGCTGCCCACCATCATCTTCGACGAGATAGACACCGGCGTGAGCGGAAAGATAGCCGAAAGCATGGCGCAGATGATGGAGGAGATGGGGCTGGGTGGCCGACAAGTCATCAGCATCAGCCACCTGCCGCAAATAGCTGCCCTCGGTCAGCACCACTACAAGGTAAGCAAGGAAGAGACGGCCCAGGGCACCACCAGCCGCATGCAACAGCTAAGCGACGACGAGCGTGTGAGCGAGATTGCCCAGATGCTGAGTGGCAGCGACGTGAGCGAGGCTGCCATCAGCAATGCGAAGGAACTATTGAAATTAAAGAATTAAAGATTTAAAGAATTGAATACGATATGGAATTGAAACAATGGGATATGGTGAGAAAACTGGTGTGGGTTTTGCCCCTATGTCTATTTACGTTCTTACCCTCAGCAGCGCAGAGTTGGGCCTCAAAGGCTGCCAAGTCGGTCTTCACGCTGAAGACGTTTGACCAAAGCGGGAACCTGCTGGGCAGTGCCAACGGCTTCTTCGTCAGCGAAGAGGGCGATGCCATCAGCTGCTTCACACCCTTTGCCGGTGCTGTCAGGGCTGTGGTCATTGATGCCTCAGGCAAGGAGTTGCCCGTAGAGTACATGCTGGGTGCCAACGAGATGTACGACGTAGCCAAGTTCCGCGTCAGCGGCAAGAAGCTACAACCCCTGACGCTGGCCTCCATGAATGCAGCAACAGGACAGCAGGCATGGCTACTGCCCTACTCGGTCAAGAAACCGACACCCGTAAACGGACAAGTTGACAAGGCTGAGACCTTCCAGGAACAGTACGCCTACTACACGGTGAAGATGCAGATGCCCGACAACTGCGTGGGCTGTCCGCTGCTGAACGACAACGGCGAGGCCATAGGACTCATGCAGCAGCCCGCACAACAGGGTGCCGACCAAAGCTATGCCATCAGCGTACGCTTCATTACCGACATGAAGATTAGCGGACTGAGCCTGAACGATGCCGCCCTGCAGAAGACAAAGATTAAGATGGCCATGCCCGACGCACAGGATGAGGCCACGCTCATGATGATGATGGCCGCCACGACGATGGACTCCATTGGCTATGCCGGTGTCATCAACGATTTCATTGCCAAGTTCCCCAATGCTGAGGAAGGCTATATTAACCGTGCACAGCTGGCCTTCAACGGTCTGAACTTCGCTGCCGCTGCCGCTGACATGCAACAAGCCATCAGTATAAGCGACCCGAAGGACAACGCCCACTTTGCCTACGCCCGCATGATTTACCAGAAAGAGGTCTATGCAAGTGATGTTCCCTTTGCCGAGTGGAGCCTCGACAAAGCTGCCCAGGAGGTGAAGTCAGCATGCGACATCAACCCCATGCCAGCCTATCAGCACCTGCTGGCTCAGATTCTCTTTGCGCAGAAGAAGTATGACGAGGCGCTCAGCCTGTTCAAGCAGTTAGACAACACCGGCCTGAAAGGTGCAGAAATCTATTATGAGACAGCCCGCTGCTACGAGATGAAGGGTGACACCGTGCAGATGCTTGCCCTGCTCGACAGCGCCGTCAACGTCTATTCCAAGCCCTACCTGAAAGAGGTAGCTCCCTATCTGCTGGCCCGTGCCACAGCTCGCATGGATGCAGGCAAGAACCGTCTGGCCGTGCAGGACCTGAATGAATATGAGAACCTGAACCCTACAGGGCTGAATGCCAACTTCTACTATCTGCGTGAACAGGCAGAGGTGGCTGGCCGACAGTTCCAGCAGGCATTGAACGACATCACCAAGGCTACCGAAATGGAGCCCAATGAAGCCATCTACCATGCAGAGAAATCGTCGTTAGAGTCGAGAGTGGGCATGTACGACGAGGCCATCAAGTCGGCCCGCGAGTGCATACGTCTGGCTCCCGGTGAGAGCGACGGCTACCTGCTGTTGGGGCTGGCACTCTGTCAGAAAGGCAATAAAGCAGAAGGCCTCCCGCAGTTGCAGAAGGCCAGGGATATGGGTAATGCTCAGGCTGATGCACTGATAGCGCGATACCGTTAAGACAGTTGGGTGACAGGTGTTAAGTTAGAAGACAGGCGGTTCGCCACTGAATGACTCGAATGGCATGTCAGAAGGAGGCTGCTCGTCTGTATCATTGAGTCGGCTGCCACGTATTTCGCCACCTTCTTCAGGACGCATGGGACGCAGACGAGAGTTTTCGGGATTCTCAAAGCGGGTCAGTTCCTTGCGGAAGGTCAGCACCACTGTGTCAGTAGCACCCTTACGGTGCTTGGCAATGATAATCTCTGCCTTACCGCGCAATTCATTGCCATGGTCATCCGTCTTGAAGCCGTAGTACTCCGGGCGATGCACGAAGATGACCATATCAGCATCCTGCTCAATGGCACCTGACTCACGCAGGTCGCTCAGTTGCGGACGCTTACCCTCGTTACCTTCACGATTCTCCACACCACGGTTCAACTGCGAGAGTGCCAGGATGGGAATGTCCAGTTCCTTGGCCAGTCCCTTCAGCGAGCGGGAGATGGTGGAAACCTCCTCCTGACGACTGGAGAAGCGCATGCCGTTGGCATTCATCAGCTGCAGGTAGTCAATCATAATCAGCTTTACGCCATGCTCACGTACCAGTCGGCGGGCCTTGGTGCGTAACTCAAAGACCGAGAGGCCTGGCGTATCATCGACAAACAGCGGAGCCCCCAACAGGATGGGCAGGCGCTTGTCCAAGCGTTCCCACTCGTCGGGCTGCAACTGTCCGTTCAGAATCTTCGAACCGGCAATCTCACAGCAGTTCGATATCAGACGGTTCACTAACTGCACATTACTCATTTCGAGCGAGAAGAACGCAACGGGCACATGCTGGTCGGCAGCTATGTTACGAGCCAGTGAGAGAGCAAAGGCCGTCTTACCCATAGCGGGACGTCCGGCAATAATCACAAGGTCTGAGTTCTGCCATCCGCTGGTGAGGTCGTCCAACTTGTGATAACCCGTAGAAATACCCGTCAGACCGTCTTTATTCTCGGCTGCCTTCTGAATCACTTCAACAGCCGTTTTAATAACGGGGTCTATCTGCGTGTAGTCCTTCTTCATGTTACGCTGCGAGAGCTCGAAGAGGCTGCCTTCGGCATGCTGCATCAGTTCGTCAATGTTGGTCGTCTCGTCGAAGGCATAAGTCTCAATGTCTCCGGCATAGGAGATGAGCTGACGGGCCAGCGACTTCTGCGCCACGATGCGGGCATGATACTCAATGTTAGCCGACGAGGCAATACGCGAAGTGAGTTCCGATATATAGACCGGACCACCCACCTGCTCCAGCGTACCATTCTTGGCTAACTGTTCGGTCACGGTGAGCACATCGACGGGCTTCTCCTCCATGCTGAGGTCACGAATGGCTGAATACACCATCTGGTTCCGAGGTTCGTAGAAACTCTCAGGCCGCAGTATCTCACACACTACAGCGTATGCGTCCTTGTCAATCATCAGCGCACCCAGCACTGCCTTCTCCACCTCAGGAGCCTGAGGCTGCAACCGTCCTAACTCTTTATCGACGGGTAGCGGCTTGCGCGGCTTACGATTGTTGTTATTTTGTTCTGCCATATTTATTCAACACAATTTTATATGTATCTTTGTATTTTTGGAAAGAAAAGCAATTCTTCTTTATATGAAGGCTGTTCGGAGGATTGAGAGAAATTCGGGTTACGATTTGCAGCCCGTTCTCAATTCTACGCTCTGCTACAAATTGCATTCAATGAACACCCGACGAAGAGCCACCAGCCGTTTTGTGACTCATCATCGGGTGCAAAGGTACAACAAAATTCTGAGATAACCAAACAATTCGCTTGTTTTAACCTCTTGCGGTAGTTTCGGCAAGATGAAACGAATAAAGTTGGTTTCCTTCACCAAACATCAGGCATCCATCCTGACCGTTTGACGAAGATACGATCTGTAGTCTGTGACGGTTGCCCGGTGGTGGGAGGGGAATATCCATTTATTTTCGTTGTGTACTTTAGTCTGTTGTGAAATTGCAATAGGCAATGCCTGACCTTTTTTCGCCAGACACAGTATATTCCTTGCCGATGCGATATGCTCTGCCTTGCTCGAAGTCGTACATGTCGGGCCGTATGTGGATGGTGAAGTGGCGGGATGCGTGGGCAGCGAGTTCATAGCCGATTGAAGGGAAGGCATAGACAGCCCCGTCCTTCCTCGGTTTGATGGACAGAGTCTCCCACTTGCCGTTTACCCGATGTTCATCACCATATTCGCCAATGCCTTGCGCATAAGAAACATCTATGACGTTCAGACAGCCATCTCCTGGATCAAATGAGATCTGAGCCGTTCCGAATGTCGCTGCTGACAGCATGGCCAACAGGAACAGGAATCGCCTGTAGTGTCTCTTCGTGTTCATATAGATATTTCTCAAAATCCTATTTATTTTCATTTCGTTATGTTTTTATGCTCGCTCATTATCTCATTTCAAATTCTGCCATAAGGGTAGATAAGCAATAGAAAGCCAAGTTTTCAACGAGGATGAGCACTAAAGCCCATATCAAGGCTTAAATCATTGAATGCCAACGGGATAAACAACCTATATTTGTTTGTCTCGCTGGTGTTTTATTGCTGCTTTAACCAATAGTATAAGAAATAATCGTAGATAAAGTATTGTCCATTATTGCTTGTTATGATGTCTTTTTCCTGTAAGGCGGACAAACTCCGTTGAACGGCACTGGCAGAGGTGAGATGATACTTCCTGATAAACTGTCCACCCGTGGGTTGTACACCCTTTTCCGAGTGCGCCAAGGCCAATAACAAGGTTTTTTGCTTGGCTGTAAGTCGGGTCATCAAATCCAGAAAAGTATCATTCCTCTCTTCTACAGCATAGCTGATGGCCATATCAACCTCTTTGATTCCGCACGTACTGCCCTGTTCAGTCATCGCAAAGAGCTCATTACAAATCTTTTGAATGTACCACGTAGTTCCTTCAAAATACTCATAAGTGTATTGTATGGCTTTCGCCTCAATTTGCTTCCCTGCTTGCTGAAAGTGATGACTTATAAATTCTAGGTAAGCATCGAAAGGAATCGCTTTCAACGACATGGTGGATGCGCTTTGGTAGAATGGTCTGGCTGGTGACGAGAACATCTCACCCATCATGTGGCGTTTTGAACCGGAAAAGACAAACCACGCATTATTACAATCTTGGATATAGGTTCTGAGGAGTGCTTCTACGTTTTGTTCGGGATAATCCATGATGGTCTGAAATTCGTCAATGGCCACAAGACATGGTTTGTCGGCAGAGTTCAGATAACGGAAAATCTCGTCAAGTGAAACTTTAGGTGACTGGATATCTCCGATTTCAAGATTCCAGCTTGGTTGTCCTAATGCATCCAGTGTGATACCTGTGCGAAGCGAACCGACTATCTGTATGAATCGCTCCCAGGCTTTTCTTTCCTTCGACTTTAGCGCAGAGAGAATAGTGCGTCCAAGTGAGTAGGTAAATTCAGCCAGTGACTTCGTGGCATAGATATCCACGATAAACAAATAATAATGCTCTTGCAGTTCTTCCTGGGCGAAGCAGTGGCGTATCAGTCCAGTCTTGCCCATCCTTCTCGGTGATATCAATGCTACATGGTTGCCATTAACCAGCAGGGATGTCAGACGTTTTGTCTCCATCACTCTGTCGCAGAAATACTCCGGACCGTTCATAGCCGTATGTCAGGAAAGGATTCTTAATCATACTCCCAGCGATTATATACAATTCTGGTGCAAAGATAGCCAAATTTTTCTGATTATACAAATTTGCGTTACGCTTTTTTGTATAATTCTGCGATTGATAAGATATGTCCCGTAGTTTCACCTATCGACTAGAGGGCGACATCAAACGCTATATGAATGGCCAGCCCGATAAGGAGGAAGCCGCAGGTACTGTGTACAATGCCTCACTCCCCTTTCTGAAAGCGGATGAATGTGAGCGTGTGAAGGGACAACTCTCTGATATAGTCCAGAATATGAAGGAAGAACGACAGCAAAGTCGAAGCCGGGGACTTCATTTGTAAAACTACATATCAACACAATCCAGCCGATAATTATTGTCGGCTGGATTGTAATTGATGTGAGGGCGTACCACTTTGTTATACGAGATAATAAGCAGAGAAGATTCCCAGGAGATTACATGTGACATGCGTAATTACACAATAGCGAATATCTCTGGTTCTCATATACGTCAGGCAAAGAATGACCGCCATAATCAGTGTATCAAATCTCCAAACGCCTGTACCCACATGCGCCGCGTAAAAGATGAGTGCATTGGAAACGACAATCGCTATCTTGCCGAAAGAGGCTCTTTCCATCACGGATATGTACCATTTCCGTAAAAGCAATTCCTCTGCAATGGGGCCGATGATGGCGAAGGAGAATATATGCAGGATAAGGATCGCCAGAATATAGGACTCCCGAGGGTCTGTATTAGGTGCGTCAAACAAGGAGGTCAGCAGAAATATAATGAGCTGCCAGAGGACTCCCAATGCCAGGGATAGAATAACCGTCTTCAGGTTCATTCCAAGGCTCGGATTACGCCATATTCCCAACTTCTCTTTCTTGTCTTCGTAAAGTAGGACGACAAAAATAGCTAACGGCCACAGAAGGTTTCCAATATCCAATATTGTACGACTGAAAGGGATGTCCCTCCCGAAAATATAGGCGAAGTAGGGCAACAGGAAAACGCCCATCAAGATGAAGGAAGCAAGAAAGACTCTTGTCATCTTGAAAATACATTCTTTTTTAGAGTAAGTCATAAAAACAGCATAAAGTGAGACAAAATTTTAGTCTATCTTCTAATATGCGGCCCAATAATTTTTATCAGTTGCATATCATTAAACTTTTTCTTGTAAGGATCGAACTTCCGCATTTTAAGCGCATTCGGGTTGATGTCTCGTGTCATCTTTTGGCCTTTGTTAATAAAAGATAGTCTATGTTGCTGTAGGCAACTGTCTTGTTGAACCGTATCACAATTACACACAGACCTGCTGCTGCATAACGAGTCAGTTCCAATTGCCATACTACTGTCTTGCTTGGCCACTATGCTATCCACGCAGTTTTGGCCAATAGCAAAACGGGGTATTAAAAATAGGACAATCAATCCAATAGATTTCTTTGATACAATCATAAATTCCGATTTTTACAGGTTCATTTCTCTTTTGTAAAACGAGCTATCTCCTCGTTGGAATCGGTGTGGTACCAAACCATTTCAGAGTCAGTCAGTTTACGGACATCAACTTCAAGGTAGATTTTGGATTCCCCGTTGTAAGTTTTTCCTGTAAAGATATTCATGTGTCCCGTTTCTCCAACCCTATAATTGAGGTCAGTTGTTTTCCAACCTTCATCGGGCCATGCAGAAACTTGCTGCTCGATGCGACCAGAATACCAGTTCTCGGAATAGAAAGTATATATTACCGTCTCTCCATCCATAATGCCACTTCGTATGGCTTTTCTCCACTTTCCTTCAAGTTTGCTTGCATCAAACTTATAGTCATCATCGCTGCTGCAAGAGGCGAGGGAGAAAGCAGTAAGCATCATAAAGGCGATTCTCCTAATCTTCATTGTTTTCATTTTACTTGTGATTTACTCTCCCATCCATGGATATCTCTCCCACAGGCGATAGACGCGGGTGGCGTGCTCAGCGTCGTGGATAATCTGGTTGCCTGTGTCGGCATTTGATATGATGGCCTCGCGCTCCCAACTGCCTCGGGTGAACTTGAACTGTGCGGGCAGATGCAGACGGAGGTCGATGGAGGCGATGCTGTCGCTGGTGAGCGTCATCTTCACGCCCTTTGCCTCCCAGTTGACCAGCGCATCCTGATTGCCAGTGATGTAGATGGTGTCCGTGAGGTTCTTGCCGCGTAGTTCGATATGGACGGGGTAGGTCTCTTCGCCGACATAGCTCACCAGATTCTTGGCACCGAAAACGATATAGTCGTTCAGGGCTGCTGTCAGGCTGGGCATGAAGCCGTTGTAATGGCCGTAGCCGGGGAAGGTGTGTACGGATGTGACGGTGTTCTCGGGGAAGTGCGCCTTGTCCTTTAAGAACGTGCTGACACGCTCCCAGCCCGTCTTCCACTCATCGCCCCAGTACTCAGGCCCGTCGTCTATCTCGCCTGACATCGACGCATAGATGAAGCGGGGAGCCTTGCGGTTCTTGAACTGGTGGTTTTCAATGTCCGTGGCCAATCGGTACTCGTCGTAGGCGCAGTTGGGCGAAATGGCGATGTAGTCGTCGAAGAGGTCGTCGGTAATCATCGCGTCGAGCACGAAAGACGCGCTCAGCGAATGGCCGATGCCGAGGGAGCGGCCCGACGTGCGGTAGTGGGTTTTTACGTATGGCATTAACTCATTCTTGACGAATTTCTTCAGGTCGGGCGATTTGCCGTAGTAGTAGCCCTCCTTAAACAGCCCAGTGTTGCCATGCAGGGGCATGGGCAGGTAGTCGTGGTTGCGAAAATAGTTGATGTCCCAAAGGGTTGGTGAGCAGATGCCGACGATGATGAAATTCGTGCTTCTGCCGCCGTCGGGGTCGGGCTTGCAGGCGATGTTGAGCAGACAGTGAACGAGGTCGAACATCGTGCGGTCTTGCGCGTCGAACACGTAGATGACATCGTAGTAGGTCTGGTCAAAGTTCGGGTAGTTGTCGGGCGTGTAGATGAGTACCTGTCGTTCGTGGTTGAAATATTCCGACTTCATCGTAAGTTCCTTCACGCTTTCGAGTGGTACCTGTGCCTGCCCCGCCATTGCGACGAGGGCGAGGAGGATGGTGATGATGGTTTTCTTGGTCATATTCATTTCGTTTTTGTTATACCTTTTTTTATTATATAAACCAGGCTTTCGCGGAAATATTTTGTTGAGGCATTTATATTTCTTCATAATAAGTGTATTTAATTACTTGTGATTTACTTTCCTCTGCTGATTCCGCCCACTTCGTCGCTGTTCTCAATGGAGGTCTCTGTTTTCTTCACGCTTGCTTTGAGTTTGCCGAAGCGATAGGTGAAGGCAAGGAGGAAGTAACGACCATTTTCGTTTCTGGTGTTGTCACCCCAACCGAGAATATCACCTTGGACGGTACGGGTTCGGGAGTGTTGATTCTTGTGGAAGGGGGAATTGGCCATCACACGCACAGTTAGGCGGTCTTCGCTGAGGAAGGAGCGTTGCAGGGTGAATGCGTAGCGATTCCACGAGCGATTGTAGGAATAGACGTCCACATGGCTATGCCCCATCTGGCCGTAAGTGTAGGCTGTGGCAAGCAGTTTCCACGGCAGACGCTGACTGACGTAGAAGTAGTAGTTCAGGGGATGGCAAGTCAGTTGCAGGTTAAGGTCTGAATTCTTGTGGACGACGTAGCGATAGTTCAGGTTAGCCACAAAGGTAGTGCCGTCGAAGGGCTTCCACTGGGCATAGCTCTCCACCTGCAGGCGACGATAGCGCATGACGTTGCCGTAGGTGCCGTGGCGAATGTCATTCAGGGCATTGACTACGGAGCCAACGGCATTGTTGCTGAACTGGTATTGCGGAACGATTTGTAACGTCAGTCGTGAGCCGACATACATATAGGTGAGGCTGATAGTCTGTTTACTGGCACTGACGAGACGAGCATTACCAAAATCCACACGATTAGGGCTATACACTACAGCAGGATTCAGATAGCTGATACCTGGTCGGCTGATGCTGGTGGTATAGCCCAGCTTCAGTGAATGACGGTCAGTGATTTGGTATTTTACGCTGGCCTGTGGCACCCAGTCGTTCAGCCGCTTGCTGAAATCGCCTGAGTCGCCGAGGGGATAATGGCCTTTCATATAACTATATTCGTAACGAAGGCCCGCCCGTGCCGACCACCGCCCGACATTATACATATAGTCGGCGTATGCTGCCGCAATCTGCGTACGGTGTTCAAACTCGTAGGGGATGGATGGGGTTTCGCTTGCCTTATAGTAGTCCTGACTGTTCTGGCTGTTGTTGCTGCGATAGATGTATTTGGCACCGGCCTCCAGTTTATGACCTGCCCACAGCGGACGTACGTAGTCAGCCTGAAAGGTGTGCTCGGTAAAGTGCTCGCGTGTTTTCAAGAGGAATCCCGTATAATTGAAAGGCACGTTCTGCATATTGCTGTAGGTGTCTTCCTGCTCAGAGTGTTGACGCGTCAGGGCGAGCATGTACGAGAGAGTGAACATCTCGCCCTTTCGGCGCGTCTTATGCTCATAATCCAGTCGTCCGTTCCACGAATGGTGATTATAGCCGGGTAGCCAATAGTGGTCATTATAGTGATAGATGGGGCTGTTTGCAGCATTAAGCATGGTCATACTGTTATCGCCCTGCACGTTTATTTTGTAGAAGTAGCCGCCAAACGACGCTGAGAGCAGGTTGAGCGTGTCGATGTCGTAACTGGCATTGATGTCGGCATAGTGGATATAGCCGGGGTTAGAACTCGTCTGGCTGACTTTCTGCGTGTTGCCCGACTCCACAAATGTACGTTCTACGAAGCCTTCACTGGCCGTCGATTTCTTAGTCATGCGGTTATAGCCGTAGTCCACTGACACGATGGCTTTGCCCAACTGGGTAGCCAGATAGGCACCAAGCCCAGCACTGTTGAGCGAACTGTAATAGCCAGACACCGAACCTGTCACACTGTCCATCCGTTTGCCATCCATCATAACGATGTTCAGTATGGCGTTTACACCTTCGGCATCCTCGCGGGCCCCTGGGTCGGTGATGACCTCGATGCGCTTGACGCTATTGGCGGGCATGGCCTTTAGAATCTCCTTGGCGTTCTTAGAGAGCGACGGGTCCAAATGACCGTTCTTATATATCTTGTAGTCCGAGTTACCTTTCACCAATATGTTTTCATTGCCGTCAATTGTTACCATCGGCACCTTGCGCAGCATGTCGAGCACGTTCTCCGTCCGTGAGTCCTCGTCAGCCTGTACGTCATACCCCACGCGGTCGATTTCCTGTTTGATTAATTGTCGTTGTGCCGTGACAGTCACGCCGTCGAGCGACTGGTTCCATGTCACGGAGTCGTTCGTTACTTTAGTGCTGTCGGTCTGAGCATGGGTAACCATCGCTGCAGACAGCATTAACATAAGGAGGAATGTCTTGTTCTGATTCATCTGATTGACTGTTTTTTTGAGTGCAAAAGTAGTCAAATGGCCTAACATGGCAAAGGAAATGAAGGGATAAGCGCCATTCCGTGGCGTTTCGCCTGAAAACGTATTCAAGATGTTGAATGATAAGTGTTTAGAATATCGCTGCCATCGAATTTGTAGAAAAAAACAACGGTTTTGGAAGACCGTGAAACGGTTAAAACGGGTGAAAACATGGTTGAGAACACATATTTCTTCGTAACTTTGCATCCCAAATAGTATGGTATGAAAATAAAGAAACTTGTCTGGTGGTTGCCCCTCGTGGCACTGCTCATCGGTTGTGGTGGAAAGCCGACAGCACGGGAACTGGCAGAAATTGACTCGCTGCTGTGGGCAGAGAAGAACGACTCTGCCTACCAAATCATATCCTCATACGACGCGGCTTCGTTCAAGAACGAGGCCGACCGTGCCTATTACAATCTGCTGATGACCCATGCTGCCGTCGTGTCGTATCATTGGCCCGAGTCGGACTCGCTGATTAACGAGGCCATCCGCTATTACAAACGAACAAGCGACAAGGAGCGGCTGACCGATAGTTATTACTATCTGGCCAATCAGTACATGCACCAAGAGGATTGGCAAAAGTCGATAGAGACACTGAAACTGGCCGAGGAACAGGTGGAACAGACGGGGAGCGACTGGCTGAAATGTAAGGTGTACGATGCCTTGGCGCTCGTGAACGAGCGGACGGCTAACTATCAATTGACGCTGGACTACGAAAAGAGAGCCCTCGGCTATGCCCTGCGGGTAGGCAGAAGGAGTACGATAGGCTATGCATATTCGGAAATAGCCCAGGCATTTGCCTTTATGGGACAGGCGGACAGTGCCGCTTATTATACAGACATGCAGATTCCCTATCTGGATGACCTCATCAAATCGGATGGCGAGAACTTTAGCCCCATCTTCCTATCGAACATCGGCTACAATTATATGAGTGTGGGACGTTATGAGGAAGCCGAGGAATATCTGGCGCAGTCTCTGAAAATAAAGGAGACTGCTGTCGCTTACGAGGACCTGGCATGGATATATAATAAGAAAGGTGACGATGAGTATGCTAATCTGCTCAGATTGAAAGCGAACGAGATAAACGACAACTGGCCGAAGCATAAAATCCTGTATCATCTGCTCCAATATGACATTGAGCATCAGAACCTGGAGGGAGCCGAGCAGAAATTGTATCGCATGATGGCCATTTCTGACAGCTTACATAAGGCCCATATGGATCGCACGGTGCTGGAGTATCAGCATCGGTTTGATGAACAAGCCGCACAGGAGGCTCACCGTCGTTGGCAGACGTGGGGTGGCACGGCACTGGGTAGTCTGCTGTTTGTCATCGTGCTCATGATAGCGTATATGCGCTATCGCAGGGCGAAGGAGCGGCTGGTGCTGACGGAACAGCAGATGCTCATTAGTGGCTATGTGAATGAAATTGCACAACTGAAGAACCAGCAAGCCGATGACGATACGACGCAACAGATAGAGGAACTGAACGAAAAGATACGTGAACTGGTGGAACAGGGGTCGCCGGGTCTTTTAAAAGGCAAGTTGCTCTACGAAGACATCAAGAACGGAGGCACCACCTCAGGCTGGTCTAACGACGACTATAAATGCTTCATCGACTACTACAAGGCCATCGACTTCCGCGCCTACAACCGCATCCAGAAGAAATATCAGCCCAAGACCGCTCACAACACCTTCTTCCTCATCCTCTACGAAATGGGCCTTGAAGACAAGGACGTGCGCCGCATCATGGGTGTCACTCAAGAGGCCATCCGCTCCACAAGGCACAGAATTCAGCAGAATACAAAGAAGTGAGAAATAAAGTTATTGCCATAGCGGCTCATTCTCCCATCCATGAGGGAAGCCCATTGCACTTGTATCAATGGATGGATAAGCGGAGAGCAAAGCATCAATCTTAGCCTTCATATCGTTGTTCGGCGAAATGATGTCAAGGAAGTATTTGATGATGCAGAGGTCAAAATAGATGCGGAGGGCATCGGTAGGCAGTGTAATCCAACTGCCTGTCATGCGGTTGGGGAGCATCGGACGGATGGTTTCTGGAATGGGATTCTGTTGCTCATCGTATAAAAATAAAACGACCCGCACATTTGAGCATCGTGGAGAGGCTTGGCGGGTTCTGGTGGATGCAAAGGTACAACAATTTTCGGAAATTCCAAAGGATTTCCAGAAAAAGTTTGGCCATAAGTAAGAAATTACTCCGTCTCGGCAAAAAAGAAAAGATTTTCTTTGTTTTGCTCTCTTTGATACGGTGTACTCATACACTGATACTATCCACGACTTCGATTTGATATTCTGCCATCAATTCCTTTGTGCTTATGTCGTAATACAAGTTGAAATCGTCAAATGCTATATACGTGGCAGGCTCACCATCAGCTGTGTCTTTGAACGACATCACACCTACATTGCTATTGAACCCGACTTCTTCCAAAAGACCGTTCAAGGATTTTGGTATTTTGTAGTATGTCGTCTCATCCTTGCTGATGTAGATATGGTCGCTGGTGATTGCGGCCAACGATATGATGAAGTCATAGTCATCACTTGCATGGCTGTCAGTTTTCTCATATTGTTCATCGTCTAATAGATGCTTGAAAAAATCTACTTTTTCGCTCCGCCTCAGTTGTCTGAGGGTGAACCATTGCCCGTCAGCCGATTGTGGGCTGAAGGTAATGACATCATCCGAATTACCTTCATTGCCAATCTCAATATGGCAGTCGAGATAGGCAAAAAGATTATTGGGCATCTTCTTGCCAGAGACAAGATAGCGGATGGCGTGAGGATGGATAACCAGCGTCATGATGTCATTTCCAAGATGGAAGAACTTCATAAAGTATTTCGTAAACACCAAGGATTTTCGGCTGCTGTCTGCTTGATAGCGGTAAAGATGATAACCATTGGCGATACCTTCAAATCGCCAGAACACTGTTGAGAACTCATTTTCAGCCCAGATACCTTCTACCTCTGGGTCAAACTGGTTCTCAAGCAGCTCCTTATTGCTTAAGCTGATGCGTTCTCTCGTGGAGAGGGCACCAAACGAGTTCAGAATCTGATTTGCCGTACTGATAAGATGTAGCCTACACATGTTGTCTGGATGACGCCTTACCTCGTCCTCTATCTGGGTAAGCAGCGGGAGCTTCTGCATCATAATATCCTTGTTGACTGTTTCCGACAGCCAACAGAACAGGCGGCGATAGTCTTGGCGGATGTCTCTCACGTCGCCACCCTTGGCCGACAGACGAGGCAGCAGTTTGAGAACGAGCAAGACGAGAATAGGCAGTTGCTCTGCTTCCACCTTATCTATTATAGGTGCAATATCATCGGTAGCCTCTGCGTCTGAATAGAAATACCACACGAGATGCTGGCAGAACAATGCAGGGTTTGCCACATTTCCCATTCGCTCACAGATGCGGTCTGCACCGATATACGCATCGAGCACTTCTTGCAGGTCAAGGTCAGTCTCCTGCTTGGCGATGTGTGCCAGTTCCCTGAATATGGCATCTTTCATGAAGAGCGACTTGCCGCCCTTCCTCGCCAAGCCGTTGCCACTGCCGACAGAGAATCCCACCAGCCGTTCCAACTCCTCTGTGGTATTCTTCAGCAGGCGTGTCCGTTCTATCATGCGCAGATAGCCACACACTTGTTCCATCTTGTCCATAACGGTTATTTTGTTGCTTTGCACGGGCACAAAGATAGCGAAAACAATCCGTTTGAGCAAGTTTCAATCATGAAATCTGCTGAAATGTGTCTATTTTGTCTGCGTTTGAGCAGATTTGAAGTCAACAGCGGCCGTAGGGACAGAGGATGATTTGAACCGATTCGCGTTTTTTTCCAGTAACCTGCTGATCCCTGACAGCATTGTCAGAGCATAAAACCACACAACTTTCCGTAATATTTTACGGAATCTGCACTTTTTTGCATCTTCCAGCAACTTTTTTTCGAAAAATCATGCGGCTAATGACAAATTTTGCTTATCTTTGCAACGTCTAAAAGGGAATCTGACTGACAGACGAACCAGCGGACATATATATTGGAATAGGCGTTTACTAACGCTTTGATTGACGCTCGAACTCGCAATTCAATAGCCAAGTCATGAGAAGCCGCAGTAGATGCCTGCGTATAGAGACAATTCTCCCATTGTGCCTTTGGCGCAAGGGTTATTGTCATATATGCGTGGGCCTCTGCATGTTTCTCGTTCGTGACTTGGAAGCATGCGAGGCTTGAGCGTCGGGACGAGCAAAGATGTATGACTCCCACGCCTTTTTCGTATATATCCTAAACTTGATATTACTAACCAGCCTTGTTGGGGGTAAAGGCATTATAGACATTGAGATATTATGCCATTATTCAGAATTACAGTCAAGTCGAGAGTAAACACCAACGGCATCCGTTTGGAGCCTGGAATGAGTGTCGAAGTAGTCAGCAACAGCTTTAGCGACCCCGTCCACACGAATGGCGGACAGAGCGTGGCCGATGCCTTCATGCGCATCTATGGCGTGGACATCAAGAAGGCAGGAGCCTTGAACGGTGTGTATTTGAAGGTTGACAGAATTGGTTAGTGACTTATGGCTAAGGTATTTTGTCCATATTGTGGCAGTTCAAAGACTCACCGTACAGCATACGGTTGGGGCGAGAGTATAATTAAAGATACTGCAACCTATGCTATTGGTATACCAATCGCTTTAGCTGTCCATACTATACCTTTTGTTGGTGCAGGAGCAGGCCATTGTGTGATGCATAAAACAGAGGAGTTCTCTGATTCTAATTCTTGTGAATATGAATGCGACAGTTGCCATAAGACTTTCGGGTATTCCTCTGGGAAAGGTTCGAAAAGGCGTTAATTCCAAGTCTAATAAATATGATACAACAGTGTCCAGAATGTGGCCAGTGGTGCGAAGTCGAGAAACAGGGCGTTCTTGACAAGGCATCACGAGGTTTTGATAGTGCGGCTGTGGGTGGCGCAAGCATGGGTGCATCTATCGGGCGCAGTCTTTTCGGAAAGACAGGAGAGAAGTACGGAGCAATTCTTGGAGGAGGTGCTGTAGGTGGAAGTGGTTTGGGATTCCTAAATGCAGCATCAGAATCTCTTTTTGGCGCAGATTACCATTTTGTTTGTCCGAATTGTGGTCATGAATGGGAAACTGATAATCATGATGACGATCAGACAGAAGACTATAATGCATGGTTAGCTGAGCAAGAAAGAAATAGTTTAGTTGCAGAGCTGAGAGACAAATATCCCTCGCTCATATATGCTACAAGACAGGAAAAACAAGACTATGTTAAGGAATTGCGGCATGAGTTAGGTGACGAATCTAACACAGATGCTCAAAAGGCTACGCTTTATGATACTATTGCAGCTGCCTATCAGCTTATTGGCGAAAGAAACAGCGCATTGCAGGCTGTCAATGCTTCGCTTGCATTGTTTGAGGATGACAATACAAGAGTGCTTAAAGGCATTATTATGGGGCAAGGGCGCAATGCTCAAGATACCTATGCTGCCATGCAAGAGGTTATCCACTACAAATCCCAGGAAAGAGCCGAGAGCCCATTTCTTTCTACTCCGCAGATTGAAGAGGAGTTTTCGATGCTTCAATCATCATTCTCACAAAACTTCTTGTCGCTACCGCTTCAACAGCGCAAGCATTTGGTCATTTGCGACGAACTGATATATCTGCCTCAGAGTTTCCGTGTTTTGCCCATAGCAGAGATTCCTACAGACGTCAAGTTCCCTGCTGGGCATCCTGTCAGCAACACTCTCTATGTTTGCCATCCATACCGTACCGATTACTATATTCCATACGAGTCCTACGAGATTGAAATCCTGCGTGACGAAATAGAAGAATTCAGGAGAATCATGGATCATCTTGGAGCTAAGCATATCGACTATAGCGATATCTTTGAAAATGGTGAGCAAAGTTCTACGCAGCAAAAACGGGATATTCATGGTGGTGGCAACTATGCAGGCCAATATAGTGTTCACGGTTCTTATGAATCAGAAGACAGCAGCGAAATAACAAAGAAACTGCGCAATGCGTTGGAAGGCAGTGAAGATTTTTTGTTGGCAGGGAAGCCGACTTTACCACCCGACACGGTTTGGTACAGCCACAGAAAAGAGTGGCAAAACAAATGCGAAAGTCGATTGGCAGGCAGACTGGTACATAGTGAGTTTACGATTTCCACATCCAGTTCTGAAATGACGACAGAATCGGAGCGTAAAAAAATAGAGGCAGACTTGAAAATCCTTCTTGCATCTGTCGAAGGAGGAACGGAAGGAAGTAAATCATATATGCTGAAGAAAGAAAAGGAGCGAACTTGGAAAGTTAATGTTGAGTTCTATCCTTTGTCGGACTACGACAAAAATAAGGAGGTTGCCATAGCCCCATTGATAGATAACGTTCTTCCAACTTCTGAAATTACTCCTCCAAGTAAAAAAATAAATGTCGTTTGGATAATGGCGGCAATTATTGCAATTCTTTTTTCTATAATTCTCGGATTGTTACTTTTCTAATTATAATAAAATGTAAACCTATGGAAAAAACAACAGAATCAATGATGAGTAAAGCCCTACAAGTGGCTTATGAAAAGGCTATCAGTGGGTTTGAGGTGAAGGGAGTTAAATTACTTGACTCCGCGTATGATTTAGCTAAAAGTTATGCTAATCCAGAAAAGACAGTAAAGCAGAATGCCACATCACTTGTAAACTGGCAGTGTAGTAAAGCGGGAGCAAGTGGTTTTGCTACCAGTTTCGGTGGCTTCGCAACGATGGCAGTCGGCGTTCCTGCAAATATAACAAGTGTACTTTATGTGCAACTTCGAATGATTGCCGCTATTGCTATTATGGCAGGCTATGACCCTCGCCAAGACCAAGTGCAAACGTTGGCTTACACTTGTTTGTTGGGGAGTGCGGCTGGTGACGTAATAAAAGATGCAGGTATTAAGATTACAGAAAAAGTAACGGAAAACTACATAAAGAGAACCATGACCAGAGCGGTGACCACAAAAATCAACCAAAAGGTTGGCTTCAAATTGATAACAAAAGCTGGTAGTAAAGGTGTGCTGAATATGACAAAGATGATTCCCGTTGTCGGTGCAGTGTTCGGAGCAAGTTTTGATATAGTTACGACTAAAACAATTGGAGCGACGGCTAAGAAAATGTTCATTGATGGGAAAGTAAATTAATGGTATGAGCAGACAAACCTTCATTTTACTTGATTTTATTCAGTTAGTGATATTCTCAATTATATACTCATACTATTTTGAGAAGTATTTTCTATGGATTGTGCTCTCACGGGTTATTCTATGGCCGGTAATACTGCTTTGGCCAAGTAAAAGGAAAGGCAAAAAAGAATAGTCGTGGAATTATATGCCTGAATAAATCGGAAACCTTAGGGCTGCCATTTTATTATACCAACATAAGATGGCAGCCCTAATTTCTACAGATAAGATAAAAAATATGCGCCTGTCAACATTAGAACGAATGATAGCTGAGACGGATGACTTGGAAGAGTTAGATAAGATTGGTCGGCAATATGCAAGAGGAGGTAACTATAACATCTCGCTCCTGGCGTGGATGCGTGCAGAGAAACTGGGATGCAAGAAGTATCGAAAGAACATTACGGTGCAAATGTTCAAAGGTGACATTCATGATACTGTGCGCCAACATGCTTTGAAAATGGTAAGGCAGTGGCTGGACGAAGGTGATGCTGAGGTGCAAGAGGCGTTACGACTAATAAAAGCCATCTATGGCGATGAATAATAAGAAAATCAAAGATGTTAGCTCCAAAAGTTTTTTTTCTTCACTAAGAATTTGTTATTTCAGTAAAAAGTAGCATCTTTGTACCGACAAATCCCGCCCGCTTCCCATAAGAACAGCGTACCCAGCGGGACATCTTTTATATATAGACTGAGATATACCAAACAGGTGATGACGCTGGCATAGCAGAAGTTGGAAGAACTGAAAACAGCAAAGACATCAATAGATGAGTAGATACAAATGCTGAATAAGAATTTTCAGTAGAGAGGGAAGTGTTTGAAGAAATTACCTTACGATATTTGCTGGTCGCCATTTCTCTGGCACTTCGTAACGCTTGGTGCCATCCGTCACCACATCTGGCATGATAGCATCGCGGAAACGGCGCTCGTTCTTGTACATAAGAACTGGTTTGCTGCTATGATGCGTAAGGTTATCTTTCTGTTCACAACTAAAGTTTGATGGCGGGAAATAGACCTTGATTCGTTTCTCTGGGTATTGCTTTGTTAACGAATCGTGGTGGAACCGTATTCAGCAGAATTGCCGTGTGGCTTTTAATAGTCATCCTCAGATGTGTGAACGTGCTTGGGAGATCGACCGTTGGAAAAAATCTTGGCAGTATAAGAATCTACGCAGTTAATGAACATAGTTAATAATAATAGAAGATTATGAATGATGAAGTTATCCATAAAAGAAGTACAAAGGCAAATAAAGATATATGCCAATTTGATACGAAACTACAAGCCGGGGAATGTTTATCAGATTAAGGAGCCTGTGTTCTTTCCTTGCTTTATAAAGACGCTGTTATTTCAACAGCCAGATCCAATAATGTGCGTGTCGCATAGCATCAGCACAAAATCTGTGGCTAAGAGCCTTTATGCTATATGTTCTGAGGAATGTTCTGAGGAAGAACTTTCTGTGCTGAAAAAGATGCCGCTTTTCCTTGATGACACTCCAGATATGGATTTTAATGATATGATAAAGCGTATTCTACCTGTGATTATGGAGAACCAAATTAGTTGGCTTATCATAAAGTCATCTGAAAGATTCGTAAAAGAGAGTGAACAAGAACTTATGAGATTGGCGAACGATTTTCAATTGAAAGTATTAACTATTAGTATAGTAGTATAGAATAACAATATTAAAATGATCGGTTTATAAAAAAATGAGGGTGTGTCAATTTGAAATGAATACCTTTGACGGCAATCATTATCCAATGTCATTTTACTTTTCATTCAAATCTGATCATTTGAGCGAGTTGCAGGAAATAGTCATTTGACCAGATGCCCATTTCCTTGGGATTGCGGATAAATGGCAGGACGTCTGCCTTTACCTGATTGATATCTGCCGTTGCAAGACGTTCGTTCAGCTTTTCAAGGAATGAATCCTTGGTGATATCCTCATTATTGAATTCTATCGCTCGCTCATGAAGATGTGTGAAGTCAAGTGGGATGTTATGGCGGACGTACCACTCGAAGTCATACCAGTCACGCCCCTTTACACGGTTCTTCCATGCTCGATAGACCAGAGCGTGCATCTTACCTGCAAAGAGGTCCGGCAGGGTGAAACAACGCGTCATGAACGACTCTGGCAGCAGGAGCAACTTCTGCTCAGTATTGAACTTCATAGGCGGTTGGGTGTCAACCTCTATTTTGATCTTGATCGATTTCTCGGTCTGGAAGGTAACATCAAACACATCAGTATTGTCCTTTAAGAAAGCGGATTCCACCTTTCCAAAGCTTTTTTTGTCCTTCTTTTTGATTTCAACATCACGACCGACAAGGGCAAACTGGTCAATGATGGGTTGGAAGTACTGAGTGAAGTCAAATCTCTCGTTAGGTGTCAGGAGAGAGAAATCCATATCCTCGGAAAATCGTTGCAATCCATGGAATATGCGTAAGCAGGTGCCGCCATAAAAAGCTGCCTCGTTAAAGAATCCGCCATTATAGAGTCCTGCCAGGATTATCTGCTGGTTGACCTCGAATGTGGCATTGCGTTTCTTCTGTTCTGTCGTCAAATCATAGGCAGACAGCATCTGGTTGAATATTTCGTTTGTACGCATTTCCTAAGATATTTTATAAGGGTAGTAACCGACTTGGCCTTTTTACCAGCCTGAGCGTAGTGCTCGAAGATTGTAACATCCATGTTTCTGAAGTCTTCAATATCCATACGGATGTCCTCTTCGAGATAGATCTCTACATCCTTCAGATAACGAAGATTCACCTTGGGCGAGTTGGCTATCATGTCGCAAAGAGCCTTCTCAGGTGTTGCAATCAGAAAAGAATAGCTTTGTTTGTTGATGTATGTGATGCCAATAGAGAAAGCCTCACGTGCTATGCTCTGATATTCGAAGCGTCCGACGGGTGTTTCGAAGTTGCGGGAATGCTTTACGGTCATTGACTGTGTAGTAAATACAGCTTCGGGAATTAGTCCGTAATAACGCAGGGCCGTCTGCTTAGATACATACGAGGGGGCATAGAGATGGTTCGCTATCAACTCGGTTGACAGAGCCACTCGCGACACCTTCGGGCTGACTACATAAAGCCCTTTTTTAAGACGGATGATTTGACCAGCCGCTTCAAGATTACGCACCTTCTGATTTCCAGCTTTCATTTCAGGAAACAAGGATGCTACAGCCGATGTGCTGACAGGAATATTACCAATATGTTCTAAATCCGTAATCATGATGCAAAGATAGCTATTTTTAGAATAACAAACTAATTATTCCTTGTTTTTTTATTCCTGTTTTAGCTTTTTTAATACGGTTGACCTGATTTGTTCATCTCAAATAATTGTCGTACCTTTGCAGAGGTGTTCTATTGCTATGCAAAATATAGCAGTTCGTGGAATCAGAAACGGGTGGTGAGAGGTGCGTTGTTATGCCCTATTTTGCTTATCCGATTAACGAAGTTTAACTGGCTCCAAAGACCGTCTCGCGGGTTCTTCGACGAGCGAAGCGGCATAGCCGAGTCCGGATAAGAAACCTAACTACTTCTTTATTCCTCCCAAATTTGCGTAATCTCGTTTCTTGGACTTCCCCGTTTTTCCTCGTAATGCCTTTATTTTCAAGTCAAACTGCGTTAATCTTCCAAAATCGCTTTGTTATCTCGCCGATTCTTTGTATTTTTGCGACAAAGGTACAAAAAAATCCTAATTAGTAATCCATTATTCGTAATAATTTTATACTTTTGCACTCAGATAAACCAAACGACTATGGCAGAAAGACTGGTTTTTACCACGGAGGAGCGCGAAGAGACGTTCCGGCTCTACGCTAAAGTGAAAGAGATGCTGGGCTCCTCGTTGCTGGAAGGTGACGAGGAACGCATTCGCCGTCATCTGACAGAATACATGGAGCATACCGAGAGCGGGCGTGATGTCTTCGGGCTGAACCCTGTGGTGGAGAGTCTGCGCATGGCGCAGACGGTCGTAGAGGAAATCGGACTGCGCCGTGATGCCGTTCTGGCCATCATGCTCCGTCCCAGCGTAGAGGAAGGTTTTACCACAATCGAGCAGATAAGGACCGACTACGGAGAAGCCGTAGCACGCATTCTGCACGGACTGCAGCGTATTCAGCAGCTGTACAAGAAGAACCCCGTCATAGAGAGCGAGAACTTCCGCAACCTGCTATTGTCGTTTGCCGAGGACATGCGCGTCATACTGATCATGATAGCGGACCGTGTGAACCTGATGCGTCAGATTCGTGATGCCAGTAACGACGAAGCCCGCCGCCGTGTCAGCGAAGAAGCTGCCTACCTGTATGCGCCACTGGCTCACAAGTTGGGTCTGTACAAGCTGAAGTCGGAACTCGAGGACCTCTCATTGAAGTATCTGGAGCACGATGCCTACTACCACATTAAGGAGAAGCTGAACGCCACGAAGAAAAGTCGCGATGCCTATATAGCCAACTTCATCACCCCCATTCAGGAACGACTGGAGGCCGCTGGGCTGAAGTTCCACATGAAGGGCCGTACCAAGAGCATACACTCCATCTGGCAAAAGATGAAGAAGCAGAAGTGCCCCTTCGAGGGTGTGTATGACCTGTTTGCCATTCGCATCATCATAGACTGTCCGGAAGAGAAAGAGAAAATGCAATGCTGGCAGGCCTACTCCATTGTCACCGACATGTATCAGCCCAACCCGAAACGACTGCGTGACTGGCTGTCGGTACCCAAGTCAAACGGCTATGAGAGTCTGCACATCACCGTGCTCGGACCAGAGCAGAAGTGGGTGGAGGTGCAGATACGTACCGAGCGCATGGACGAAGTAGCCGAACGAGGCGTGGCTGCCCACTGGCGCTACAAGGGCGTGAAGGCAGAAAGCGGTATGGACGACTGGCTGAACTCCATTCGCCAGATGCTGGAGAACAGCGACGGAGTAGAGGCTATGGACCAGTTTAAGATGGACCTTTACGAGGACGAGGTCTTCGTGTTCACCCCCCGAGGCGACCTGCTGAAGTTCCCGAAGGGAGCTACGGTGCTGGATTTTGCCTACCATATTCACTCCAAGATTGGCAACCAATGCGTAGGTGCGCGTATCAATAATAAGGTAGTCAACATTCGCCACCAGCTGCAGAGCGGCGACCAGGTGGAGGTGATGACGCAGACCAACCAGAAGCCCAAGCAGGAGTGGCTCAGCATTGTGAAGACGAGCCGCGCCAAATCGAAGATAAGGCTGGCCCTGAAAGAGACGCAGCAGGCCGACGGGCTGTTTGCCAAGGAAGCCCTCGAACGCAAGTTCCGCAACCGCAAGATTGAGATGGAGGAACCCGTGATGATGCGCGTCATCAAGCGAATGGGGTTCAAAGAGACCAGCGAGTTCTACCGTCAGATAGCCAACGGACAGTTGGACACGAACGTGGTAGCCGACAAATACTTAGAGGAGAAGCAGCGCGAAACGCTGCCCACGGGCGATAACCAGGCCCGCTCAGCCGCTGAGTTCCAGTTTGACTCCACGCTCAACGCCCCACCCTCAAGCCTCAACCAGAATGATGTACTGGTCATCGACCAGAACCTGAAAGGCATTGACTTCCAGCTCGCCAAGTGCTGCCACCCCATTTATGGTGATGCTGTCTTTGGTTTCCTGACAGCTGGAGGCGGCATTAAGATTCACCGCAACGACTGTCCCAACGCTGCTGAGCTGCGCAAACGCTTCGGCTACCGTATTGTGAAGGCACGCTGGAGCGGCAAGGGCTCGTCGATGTACTCCATCACGCTGCGTGTCATTGGCACAGACGACATAGGCATTGTCAACAATCTGACGAGCATCATCTCGAAGGACGAACGGTTAGTGCTGCGCAGCATCAACATTGATTCGCACGACGGACTGTTCAGTGGTAACCTCGTGGTCATGCTCGACGACACCTCACGACTAGAAATGCTCATCCGCAAGCTGCGCACTGTGAAGGGTGTGAAGCAGGTGGTAAGGATATAAGGTTAAACAATAAACATTAAACATTTAAACCATTAAGTAACTATGAAGAAAATTCTGTTTGTATTACTGATGCTGGTAGGAGCATCAACGCTTTGCACAGCACAGACGTTGCGAAACAGCAGTAACGCAACGATTGGCAAGATTGAACGTGACGGCACCATTCGCGACCGTAACAACTCAATGGTAGGAAAGATAGAGAGCGACGGCACCGTGCGTAATCGTAACAATGCGAAGATAGGAAAGATTGAGAGCGACGGCAGCATTCGCGACGCCAACAACTCCTACCTCGGAAAGATTGACAGCGACGGCGTCGTACGCAATAGTAACAACTCTACATTAGGAAAAGTGGAACGTGACGGTACTGTGCGCAACAGCAACAACAGCACTATCGGCAAGGCCGAGGGCATCAACCCGCGCCACGCCGCCATCTTCTTCTTCTTCAGCATGCCTTAGGCTAACAGCGCAGCCATTTGCTGCTGCAGCTCCTTAGCCTTGGCAGCTGCCACCGTGGCAAAGTCATCGCCGTCACTGGCGTAGATGATGCCACGTGACGAGTTGACCAACAAGCCACATTCGCCGGGTATCATGCCGTAACGACAAACCTCCTCCAGACTGCCACCTTGGGCACCAACGCCAGGCACGAGCAGGAAGTGACGCGGAGCTACCCGGCGAATGTCCTGGAACATAGCTCCTTGCGTAGCACCCACCACATACATCATATTTTCTTCAGTGCCCCACTGCTGGCTCTGCCGGATGACCTTCTCGAACAGCCGTTCGCCGTCAGCGTCGGTGGTGAGCTGAAAGTCATGCGAACCTTTGTTTGACGTCAGCGCCAGCAGAATCACCCATTTGCCTTCGTAGTTGAGGAAAGGCGTAACGCTGTCCTCCCCCATATAGGGAACAACGGTCAGCGAGTCAACGTCGTACTCCTCAAAGAACGTGCGGGCATACATGGCTGACGTATTGCCAATGTCACCACGTTTAGCATCTGCTATAATGAAATGGTCTGGATAATTCTGTTTCAAGTAGTTAACAGTCTTCTCGAACGACATAATGCCCTTCACGCCGTAAGCTTCATAAAACGCGAGGTTCGGCTTATAGGCCACACAGTATGGAGCCGTGGCATCAATGATGGCGCGGTTAAATTCGAAGATGGGATCATGCAGGTCGAAGATGGGCAGCTTCGGCATTTTGCGCGGGTCGCTGTCTAATCCTACACAAAGGAAACTCTGTTTCCGGTAGATTTCTTCTACAAGTTCTTTTCTGTTCATAATTCTGTTTCTTTCATTCGTTCTGCATTCTCTGCCACCGTCAGGGCGTCTATCATGGCCTGAATGTCGCCACCCAGGAAGCCCTGCAGGTCGTGGGTGGTGTAGCCGATGCGGTGGTCGGTCACGCGGCCCTGCGGGAAGTTGTATGTACGAATCTTGGCCGAGCGGTCACCCGTAGAGACGAGGCTCTTACGGCGTGAGGCGATGTCGTCCATGTACTTCTGGTGCTCCTTGTCATAGATAAAGGTATAGAGGCGCGACAGCGCACGCTCCTTGTTCTTCGGCTGGTCACGTGTCTCGGTACACTCAATGAGAATCTCTTCGGTCTCGCCCGTGTTAGGATTCTTCCACATATAGCGCAGACGCACACCCGACTCCACCTTGTTGACGTTCTGGCCACCAGCACCGCTGGAACGGAACGTGTCCCACTTAATCTCTCCCTCGTTGACGTGCACCTCAAACTTGTCAGCCTCAGGCAGCACAGCCACCGTAGCAGCCGAAGTGTGCATGCGGCCCTGCGTCTCTGTGGCAGGCACTCGCTGTACACGGTGAACACCCGACTCATACTTCAGCGTACCATAGACATCGGCACCGCTGACGGCAAAGTCTATCTCCTTATAACCGCCAACAGCCCCTTCGCTCACACTCGTGATAGAGAGTGTCCAGCCCTTGGAGTCGCAGAAACTCTTGTACATCTTAAAAAGATCGCCGGCAAAGAGGCAGGCCTCATCGCCACCCGTTCCGGCGCGAATCTCCATCTGCACGTTCTTGGCATCCTCAGGATCCTTCGGAATCAGGGCAATCTTGATTTCCTCCTCCAGCTTAGGCTGCAGTTCCTCGTTGACGGCCAGCTCCTCGCGAGCCATTTCCTTCATTTCCGGATCATCCTCGTTAGCCAGTATGTCCTTGGCCTCCCGAATACTGTTCAGGCAAGCCACATAACGTTTCCGGGCATCCATGATGTCGCCCAGGTCCTTGTATTCTTTCGTCAGTTTCACAAACCGCTGCTGGTCTGCAATGACATTGGGGTCAGTAATCAGCGTCGATACTTCCTCAAACCGCGCTTCCAACCCGTCAAGTTTCTGTAATATGCTGTTATTTTCCATAATTGGCCACAAAGGTACAAAATAATTCATAATTCATAATGCATAATTCACAATTTTTTTATACTTTTGCAGTCAGATAAAGAAGCAAAGAAGTTATGCGAAACATTTGTATAGTCACCGGCGCAAGGCCGAATTTCATTAAAGTAGCACCCATTCTCAAGGCGTTGCAACGTGCCAAGAACGAAGGCAGACAACTGAATTACCAACTGGTGTATGCCGGAACAGAGAAGGACTCGTCACTCGAACCCTCGCTCTTTGAAGACCTGCAAATCAGCCGTCCCGACATCTACCTCGGCGTGGATTGCGTGAACATCAACGAACTGACGGGCCGCGTCATGGGGGAGTTCGAGCAATACCTCAATGCCCACCCTACCGACGTGGTTATCGTTGTCGATGACCTGGCCTCCACGATGGCCGTCGCCATTGTTACCAAGAAGCGCGGCATCAAACTGGCACACCTCGTGGCCGGCACACGTTCGTTCGATATCACCATGCCCAAGGAAATCAACCGACTGGTCATTGACGGACTCTCTGACCTGCTCTTCACAGCCGGACAGTCGTCGAATACCAATGCTTCGCGCGAAGGTGCCGACCTGCACAAAATATACATGGTGGGCAACATCCTGATGGACACGCTCCGTATGTCGCACGGTCGTCTGCAACGTCCGCACATCATGGACAAGTTGAAGTTGGACGCACAGTCATACCTCGTGTTCACGCTGAACCGCAAGAAACTCATAGCCGACGAAGAGCTTCTAGGTCGTCTGGTTACTACCATTGCTGAGGCCGGCATGCCTGTCATTGCCCCGTTACGCAATGATGCCGTGAAGGCTGTTACACCTTATATTAAGAATGTGCCCCATTTCCACATCGTGCAACCACTAAGCTACCTGGAGTTCGGCTGGCTTACCGCTAATGCCAAGGGAATTGTCACCGACTCGGGCAACGTGGCCGAAGAAGCAACATTCAATGCCGTGCCCTGCATCACACTGAACAGCTACACCGAACACATTGAGACCGTGAAACAAGGCTCAAACGTACTCGTGGGCGAAGATATTGAACAACTGCAGGAAGCCTTGGCAACCATCAAACGAGGCGAATGGAAGAAGTGCTCCCTACCCGACCGCTGGGACGGACGCACGGCAGAGCGCATTGTGCAGACAATACTTGAAATGGACCTGTAACTCCGGACAAAATGATGAAACACACCACTTCTTACCTATTGGCCCTGGTCTTGCTCATGGCCTTTGGCGCATGTTCGTCACACAAAACCGACACGAACAAGCAAGAGGGCGACACAGTTAAGTTCAAGTATGCACAACTGCTCCAGATAGTTGATTTCGACGACCATTCGGAAGTCACCATCTTTAACCCGTGGAAACCTGGCAAAGTGCTGCATACCTACACTTTGTCACCTATCAACGCTCAACCCTCAGCGCTCAATCCTCAACACTCAACCCTCCACACTCCCCTGACGAGGTCGGCCGTGTTCACCACCGTACACTGTGCGCTGCTCATGAGCTTAGGCCGCCAGGAAGCCATTGCCGGCGTGGCTGACCTGCAATACATTAAGATTCCCTGGATTCACCAGCAGGTAGCCGAAGGGAAGATTGCCGACTGCGGCGGAGGACTGAGCCCCGTGGTGGAAAAGATTATGGACATTAAGCCCGATGCCATTCTGCTGTCACCCTTTGAGAACTCGGGCGGCTACGGTAAAGTGGAAGACCTCGGCATTCCCATCATTGAGTGTGCCGAATACATGGAACCGTCACCTTTGGCACGCGCTGAGTGGATGAAGTTCTACGGAAGGCTGTATGGTTGTGAGGCTCAGGCCGACAGCCTTTTTGCCGTTGTTGACAGCAGCTATCATGCGCTGTGCGACAAAGCCCGCAAACTCGGCCCTGGCCGCCGGGTGCTCATTGACAAGATGGCCGGTAACGTTTGGTACGTTCCTGGCGGCAAGAGCACCATCGGACAAATGCTCAAGGACGCTGGAGGACTGTACCCGTGGGCTGACGACGACCACAGTGGCAGTCTGGCCCTGCCCTTTGAGACGGTACTTGAAAAAGCTGCCGACTGCGAGGTGTGGCTCTACCGCTTCAGTTCCAAGCAGCACACGACGCTCAGCGAGTTGCAGAGTGAGTTCGACGGCTACAAGATGCTCACCCCCTTCAAGAATGGCGAGGTGTATGGCTGCAATGTTGACCTGTCACTCTTCTACGAGGAGGCCCCGTTCCGTCCCGACTTCCTGCTGGACGACTTTATCAGCATTGTACATCCTGACGGTTCTGACCATCAACTGAGGTATTATCAAAAAGTGAAATGAAGAAAGGTACGCTCTACTGTCTGGCACTGACCGTTGTCATGCTGCTGCTCTTTGCACTTAATCTGGCAAAGGGCAGCGTTGATATTCCCCTGGCCGACGTATGGAACATTCTGACAGGCAGCGATGCTGACGTGAAGCCATCGTGGCAATACATCATTCTGGAATCACGTCTGCCGCAAGCCGTTACTGCCGTATTCTGCGGAGCAGCTCTCGCCGTGAGCGGACTCATGCTTCAGACAGCTTTCCGTAACCCGCTGGCAGGCCCCAGCATCTTTGGCATCAACAGCGGTGCCGGCCTGGGCGTGGCTCTCGTCATGCTGTTGCTGGGCGGTTCGCTTTCAGTGGGCAGTGTCAGCGTGAGCGGTTTCTTTGCCGTGCTGCTTGCAGCCTTCGTAGGGGCAATGGCTGTCATGCTGCTCATCTTCTTCTTTTCCAACATTGTACGTAACAACGTCATGCTGCTCATCATTGGCATCATGATAGGCTACATCAGCAACTCGGCCGTCTCGCTGCTTAACTTCTTTGCTACCGACGAAGGAGTGAAGTCGTACATGGTGTGGGGCATGGGGTCGTTTGGCGGCGTATCCATGAAGTACATGCCGGCCTTTGCCTCTATCTCGGCCTTAGGGCTGTTTGGTTCGCTGCTGCTTATGAAGCCGCTCAACGCCCTGTTGCTGGGCGACCGCTACGCAGAGAACCTGGGCGTCAACATTCGCCGGGTGCGCAACTGGCTTATTTTCATTACCGGCATTCTAACAGCCATCACCACCGCCTTCTGCGGACCTGTGGCATTTATCGGACTGGCCGTTCCCCACATAGCACGCCTGCTGCTCACCACCGACAACCACCGTTGGCTCATGCCTGCCACCATGCTGTGCGGTGCTGTCGTTGCCTTATTGTGTAACGTCATTTGCGTGCTGCCTGGCGAGTCGGGAGTTATACCGCTGAATGCCGTTACCCCCATCATTGGTGCCCCCGTCATCATCTATGTTATCATCAAGGAACGGCGAGGATAACAGCCTGTCAATCAATCTCTTGAAAAGAAGCTAAAAATCTCTCCGAGAGAAACGGCACTTCTCTCCAAGAGAAACGGCACTTCTCTCCAAGAGAAACGGCACTTCTCTCCAAGAGAAACGGCACTTCTCTCCGGGATATCAATAGCCTGGATTCTGCTCTATGTTAGGAGCAAGCACACAAATGCTGGAAGGAATGGGGAAAAGCGTCGTGTGACCGTCGCTCTCGTCAACGGCATCCGGGCCATCGTAGAGTGAACGGTACTGCCCGAAACGAATGAGATCCTGACGCCGCCAACCTTCCCAACAGAGCTCCAACATACGCTCGTCGAGCAGATTTTGCAACGTATAGGAACGCGTTGGCATCCAGACACGTCGGCGCACGGCGTCATAGTCTTCGTGACCGTCCAGCCCCACGCGCAGCTTTGCTTCGGCCCGCATAAGCAACACATCAGAATAGCGGAAGAGCACAATGTCATTATCAACGAGTTTTCCGTCCTTGGTGCCGTTCCTGTCAATTTCATATTTTTTCATACGGGCACCGGCAGTCTCCTTGTAGGGCGAGTTACTAAGGTCGAGTGCCACCTCACGCGGATAATAAATGAGCTGGCTTCCCGTTCGGTCCGTTACGGGACCCATTTCAAGGTCTATCACCTCGTCAGCGTAGAAGTTATAATAGAAGCGTGGATCAACATCATCCGTTCCGTAGCCATAAATGTCGAGAACGCGCTGTGTGGCACTGGTTCCGTTCTCCCCCACAAAGCCGAAGGCCGCAGCATGACGGTAGTGCAGCGAACGGATAATGTTCTCCTGGTGGTTGGTGTAGAAGAAGTCGTCCATGGGAATAGAAAAGATGTTCTCCACCGAGTTATGGTTATGCACGGCAAAGCAGTCGGAATAGTAGTCCTCCAACTTAAAGCCCATTTCTCCTAACAAGTCACACAACTCAATGCAACGCTTGTAATAAGCCATGGCCTCTTGGCTCTCGTTACTGATGGAGAGATAGACAGGAGCATTGAGCATGAGCTTAGCCAGCACGAAGCAGGCCACGGGCATTGTCACGCGGCCGTAATAATCGCCCTCGGCGCAGCTCTTTTCAGGAGCAAGCGCATCAATATGTTCATCCAGTTCACTGACACAGAACTTGAAGACCTCAGAACGCGGTGATTGCTTCACGTCCTTAATAGGTATGGAGGCACTGGTCACGATGGGCACATTGCCAAACAGGTCGAGCAGATACCAATAGTAGATGGCACGGAGCGCATGCACCTCTGCCTGATACTCCTCCAGCTCACTTGGGGTGAGCAGCGACTTGTGAGTCTCCAGCACTTCGAGCGATGTGTTACAGAGCGTAATCACCTTGTAGAGGTACATCCACGACTTCGAGACCAGTTCGTGACCGGCCGACCATGAGTGCTTGTACATTTCCTGCCACATTCCACCGTCATACCAGTCGCCGCCGCGTGTAGGCAGCATAGCCTCGTCGCTGCCGAAGGTCTGCAGGTCATAGACGCCACGGCAGGTGCCTTGCAGCCCCTCGCCGTCAACATGACCGCCTATGTAGTTATAGAGGGTTGCCACTGTGTTCTGGAAGAGCGTCTCCTTCGTGGTGTAGGCCATTTCCTCGGGAATCTGGTCGCGGGGTTTCTCTTCGAGCGAACAGGAGGAAAGTATGAGAGGTAAAACAACCATCAGGCAAAAAGGTAATATGCCCTTCACCATGATCTCGCGTACCTTATTATATATATATGCGAAATTTTTCATTGCTTATCTGAATTTGTTGTCCTTGTTACTAAAACTTTAAGCTCAAGTTGAACGTGTATGACCGATAGACGGGGAACGAACGCTTGTCGTCAATGCCGAGCGAGGAGTTGACCACCGACGAGTTAATGATGGGCGTCAGACCCGAGTAGCCCGTAATGGTGGCCAGGTTGTTAATGGAGGCCGACACACGCAGGGTCCTGATGAAGCGCGACCTGAGGGGAATGTTCCAGCCCACGGTGACGTAGTCAATGTTGACATAGTCGCCACGCTCCAGCCAGTAGTCGCTGATGGTCTGGTCCTTGATGTTCTGTTCGGGTGCTCCCTGCATCACGTTGTAGTTGGGCAGCGAGAGCATGTTCATGTAGGTAAGGGCCGTTCCGTTGTAGATTTTGTGGCCGAAGGCTCCATTTGCCTGAATGCTGATGTCCCACTGACGAAAGCGAAACGAGATGTTCGAACCCATGCGGGCCTTAGGCATGGCCTGACCGCATATCTGTTTGTCGGGAGTCACGTCATAGCTGTATGAGCCGTCGGCGTTTTTCACCAGCCCGTTGCAGTGGGGCAAGTAGAACACGCAGAGCGGCTGTCCCACAATCTGCATCACCACATCGCTGGAGCCATGATAGCCGGCACCATACAGCGAACCGATGCCCTTGATGTCTGAAGCTGTCAGGTATTCACCGTTGTACTCACCGCTCAGGGTGACCAGTTTGTTACGTTCGAAGGTCCAGTTCATGTTGATGTTCAGCTCCATGTCGTGACGGCGCAACGGTGTGATGCCGAAGCCTATCTCCAGTCCGTGGTTGCGCATCTTACCCAGGTTGGCCAGCAGCTTGTCGTAGGTGAAGGGCGGCACGCTGACATCGTACTCATAGAGCATGTCGCTGGTGCGTGAAGTGTAGAAATCGACCGCCAATGCAATACGTTTGTTCCAGAACGTGGCATCAAGACCGATGTTGAACGTGCGCTTCACTTCCCACTTCAGGTCGGGGTTTGCATTGCGTGTTACGCCAAGCGTCGTGGAGGGGGCTCCGTTAACGGAGACGATGCCGTTAGGCTGCACCAGGGCCAGCGACATGTAAGAGTCTATACCGCCCAGGTTTCCGCTTCGTCCGTAGCCGGCACGCAGCTTCAGCGAGTTCAGCCACGTCAGAGGCTTCATCCACGACTCTTCGCTCACTACCCATGCCGCACTGACTGAGGGAAAGAAGCCCCAGCGGTTGTTCTCGCCCACCTTCGACGACCCATCCACACGGGCATTCGCCGTCAAGGTGTAACGCTTCAGCAGTGTGTATTGTCCGCGCAGCAGAAATGACTCCATGGTGTTGTCACGATAGAACGAGCCCGTGCCCTCCCACGGTCGCACAGCTCCAGCCTCCAGGTTGTAGTAACCGAAGGCATCGGTATTGAAGTATGACGAGGTAACGAAGAAGCCCTTGCGCTTTTCCTTTTCCACTTCGGCCAGTGCCAACAGCTCCACATGGTGTATCTTGAAGTCGTGATGCCAGCCAAGCGACAGGTTGCCCAGCCCTGTCTCACTCTTGGTGTGATGGCAGTAGGCCTCACCATGGCTCCACACGTAGGTGGGATAATAGTGTCCTCTGTCTATGCTATTGTAGGTGAACGAGCCGAAGGCTGTCAGTGTCAGTCCATAGCCCATGTCGGCCGATGCACGCAAGTGAACGTTGAAATGGGCATTGTTCTCATCGTCCGACATGTCCAGCAACGAGTTGGGGTTGCTAATCCAGCTGGCCTCGGGCACCTGTGTGTAGCTGCCGTCAGCATTGCGCCCCGAAGGCAGCGTCGGGTTGAAGGTGGCCGCCGAATAAAACAGCTTCTGCGAGAAGGGCAGATAGTCGTACTTCAGCAGTGAGCCGAACACGCCGAGGTCGAACGATATGCGGTTGTCAAACGTCTTTTGCGATACGTCGAGCTTGGCTATGTAGTTGCGTACGCGGTTGTTGCGGATGACCGTCTTATGGTCCTGAATACCCACCGAGGCACGGTAGTTCGACGTTGGCGTACCTCCGCCGAAGGCAATGTGGTGGTTCTGCACCAGGCCGGTTCGAGTAATGTCGTCACGGAAGTTGGTGTCATGACCGTAGTCCATGATGCTGACACCCAGCTGTTGCGCTGCACGGCGGAACTGGTCGGCATTGAGCATTTCCACATTCTTATAGATGCTCTCGAAACCCACGGTGCCGTCGTACGAAATGTGGAAGCGCTCACCCTTGCCCTTCTTTGTCTGCACCTGTATGACACCGGCAGCTCCACGGCTGCCATACTGTGCCGTTTCTGAGGCATCCTTCAGAATGGTGAAGCTCTCAATGTCAGCAGGATAGATGGTGGTCAGCGTAGAAAGGTCCGACGACACACCATCAATGATGACCAGCGGGTCGTTGCCACCCGTCAATGACGTGGTACCACGCACGCGCACCGCACTGATCATGGCTTCCTGATTGCCACCCGTCTGCACCTGCACACCGGCTGACTGACCTGAAAGGGCATCAAGCGAGTTATTGACGAAACCACGGTTCATGCGGTTCTCCCCCACCTTGTCAACGGCACCCGCCACCGTCTGCAAGTTTCCCTGGGTGTAACCTACCCTTACCCTGGTGGTATCAACGTCTTGTGCCGAAGCCGAAAGTGCGGCAGACAGCACGACAGATAACAGTAAATATCGTTTCTTGTTCATATCATAGTTAGTATTAGACTGCAAAGTTAAAGAAATATTTTCAAATACTTACGCATTTCTTTTGGAAATATCATAAAAAAGTTTTACCTTTGCACCCGATTTTCAGAAAAGAAATTTTCTGGTTCCGTAGCTCAGCTGGATAGAGCAACAGCCTTCTAAGCTGTGGGTCTTGGGTTCGAGTCCCAACGGAATCACGGAAAAGGGAGCAGCAATGCTCCCCTTTTTGTTATAATCACCCAACACCCATTTTTGCCATAAAGCAAGAAAAAATGGTAAAAGAATAAAAAAAGAGAGAGAAAGTGTACGGTAAGTCAAAAAGTTTTAGTAAGTTTGCACGTAGAAAAGAAAACATAGCTCATGAAACTAATCGTGATGACTAAATCCACGTTCTTCGTGGAGGAAGATAAAATTCTTTCCTCGCTCTTTGAGGAAGGACTTGAAAACCTACATCTTTATAAGCCAGGCTCCGAACCGATGTACTCGGAACGACTGCTGACACTGCTGCCCGAAGAGTGCTATAAGCGCATTACCGTGCACGACCACTTCTACCTGAAGGAGGAATACAGACTGCGCGGCATTCACCTGAATGATGCGCTGGCAGAGGTGCCTGCCGGATACAAGGGAAAGGTGAGCCGCACCTGTCGCCAACTGGAACAGCTGAAGGAGGTGAAGAAACGTTCGGAATACGTTTTCCTGCAGAACATCTTCGACAGCCAGACAAATCCAGACGACCGCCAGTCGTTCACCAGCGAGCAGTTAGAGGCTGCTGCCAAGCAGGGACTGATAGACAAGCACGTCTATGCGCTGGGCGGCATGAACATTGACAATGTGCGCATGGCGAAGGACCTGGGTTTCGGTGGTGTGGTAATATGCGGCGACCTGTGGAACCGCTTCAACATTCACAGCGAGACCGACTTCAAGGAGCTCATAGCACACTTCCAGAAGCTGCGCAAGGCTGTGGGGTGAGGATAAGAAGAATAATTTGTAATTTATAATTCAAATAAAGTAATGAACAGTTCTTACATGGTCTTCTCGGGCACTGCTACGAGATACCTCGCAGAGAAAATCTGCCAAAGTCTGGGTTGCCCCTTAGGACAACTGGTTATCACCAAATTCTCTGACGGTGAATTCTCCGTCAGCTACGAGGAAAGCATTCGTGGACGCGATGTATTCCTGGTGCAAAGCACTTTCCCCAATAGCGACAACCTGATGGAGCTGCTGCTGATGATTGACGCTGCTAAACGCGCCTCAGCCCGCACCATTAATGCTGTCATTCCCTACTTCGGATGGGCTCGTCAGGACCGTAAGGACAAGCCGCGCGTCAGCATCGGTGCCAAACTGGTAGCCGACCTTCTGTCTGCTGCCGGTGTCAACCGTGTCATTACAATGGACTTGCATGCTGACCAGATTCAGGGTTTCTTCAATGTGCCCGTTGACCACCTGTATGCTTCGAACGTCATTCTGCCCTACCTGAAGAGCCTGAACCTGCCCGACATGTGTATCGCATCGCCCGACGTGGGCGGCTCGAAACGTGCCAACACATACGCCAAGTACCTGGGTTGTCCGCTGGTGCTCTGCAACAAGACACGCGCAAGGGCCAACGTGGTGGAGTCGATGCAGATTATTGGCGACGTGGATGGGAAGAACGTGGTGATCATCGACGACATGGTTGATACGGCAGGCACGATAACGAAGGCTGCTGACATCATGAAGGCTGCCGGTGCTAAGACCGTGAGGGCATGTGCATCACACTGCGTGATGAGCGGACCCGCCAGCGACCGTATTCAGAACTCTGCACTCGAAGAGATGGTGTTCACCGACTCCATCCCCTACTCTCACCATTGTGCTAAGGTGAAGCAGCTGTCTGTGGCCGACCTCTTTGCCGAAACCATCCGGCTGGTCATTGAGAACAAGAGCATTTCGAGCCAATACCTTATTTAACAGACAATTAATAAAATAATGAAAGCAAGACACTTCTTAGCCTGGGCCATGGGACTGGCGCTGATGGCATCGTGCCAGCAGAACGGCTACAAGATTGAGGGAAGCGGCGATGCACTGGTTGATGGTGACACGCTGTACCTGACGGCCGACATGAACGACATGGTGCCCAGCGACTCCGTCGTCGTTAAGAACGGCAAGTTTACCATCACTGGCGAAACGGACACCACCTACATGTGCCTGCTCTATTCGCCCACTAACCCTAACGTGGTGATACCCTTCTTTGTGGAACGGGGAACCATCAAGCTGGAGTTCCCGAAGGACGATGAGGCCCGTGTGTCAGGCACGCTCTGCAACCAGGAGTGGCAGACAGTACTCGACACCACCCTCGTGCTGACCAAGCGTGTCAACGAACTCTCCCTGCAGATGTTCAAGGACGAGAACAACATGGAGCTGCAAGCCAGGAACCAGCAAGAAATGGTAGAGTTGAACAAACGCTTCAGCCAGTTTATTTTCAACACAGGCAAGAAGAATATCAACAACGAGTTCGGATACCACATCGTCAACTACTACAGTGAGGGCGTGCTTGACAACAAGCAGATCAAGGAACTCATCCAGATGATGCCTGAGGCTATGCGCCAACGTGAGAACATCAAGAAGATGGAGGAAAGGTACAAGACGATACAGGACACGAGCGAGGGCACACAAATCAGCGACTTCCGCATAGCCGACATCAACGGCAAGGAACTGAGCCTGCTGGAAGAGGTGAAGAAGAACAAGCTGACAGCCATTGACTTCTGGGCATCGTGGTGCGGCCCCTGCCGCAGGGTGATGCCGCAGGTAGTGACAGTCTATAAGAAGTACCACGACAAGGGCCTCGGCATCATCGGCATTTCGCTAGACGAGGACAAGGAAGCATGGAAAGAGGCAGTCAGCGAGCTGGGCATTGAGTGGATACAGATGTCAGACCTGAAGGGATGGAACAATGCCATTGCTATGGCCTTCAACATCAGGGCTATTCCCCACATGATGGTGCTTGACGAGAGCGGACGCATCGTCAGCTATAACGTTGAGCCTGCTGAGCTGGATGAGCTCTGCGCCCAAAAGCTGCAATAACCAACCTCCTCTCAAGTTCGCAAAACAAAAAAAGACCGCCTTTTGGCGGTCTTCTTTGTTATTAGTTGTTGTAACCAGGAAGCTCTATCCACTTCACGTAGCAGAAGTCCTGACGGTGAGGCAGGTCTGCGTTCTTCGGGTACATGCGCAGCGCGCTCTTGTACTGGCCGAACTGCGTCGGAGCAAGCAGTGCCTCGAAGGTGTAGTTGTTACCGTCGCGGCCTGTCATCTTCAGCGGTTCTACAGAGAAGATGCGCTCCTGACCGTCCTTGTTGACGAAGACATTGACCTTCTCCAGTCCTACAGCGTCATCAAGTCCCTGCTCGTTAATAACCACCTTCAGGTTGTACTTCTGACCAGCCTCAGCACCGGTAGCGGGGAAGTCACACTCAGAGGTCACCACGTTGATGGCATCCCAGCGCTCGGCAACAGCCTCCTTCCACAGGGCAATGTCCTTGGCCTTGCGGAAGTTGTCCTTCGAAATCTCCTTGAAGCGCTTGGCTTCCTTCTCGTAGAACTTGGTGTAGTAGTCGTCGAGCTGACGTTTCATGGTGTAGTGCGGAGCAATCTGGGCAATAGAGTTCTTGATGACCTTGATCCAGCCCTTAGAGATGCCCTTCTTATCCTTATTATAATATAGAGGAATAATCTCGCTCTCTAACAGCGAGTAGATGGTAGCAGCGTCTAACTGGTCCTGATAGCCCTGGTTCTGGTAGGTACGCTTCTCGGTAAGTGCCCAACCGGCACCCTCGCGATAGCCCTCTAACCACCAGCCGTCCTTCACTGACAGGTTGACTACACCGTTCATCTCGGCCTTCTCGCCTGACGTACCTGAGGCCTCAAGCGGACGGGTCGGCGTGTTCATCCAGATGTCAACACCTGAGACGAGACGGCGGGCCAGCAGGAAGTCGTAGTCCTCAAGGAAGATAATCTTACCGAGGAACTCAGGACGCTGACTGATTTCGTAAATCCTCTTGATGAGTCCCTGACCAGCACCGTCGGCGGGGTGAGCCTTACCGGCAAAGAGGAAGATGACCGGATGCTCGGCATCGTTGACAATCTTGTTCAGACGCTCCAGGTCTGTAAACAGCAAGTGAGCACGCTTGTAAGTAGCAAAGCGACGGCAGAAACCAATGACCAGCGCATTGGGGTTCATCTTCTCTAAAAGACGTACCACACGGGAAGGATCTCCCTGATTGCGCAGCCAGCTCTCACGGAACTGCTCCTTGATGTAATCGAAGAGCTTCTGCTTCAGTGCCATGCGGGTAGCCCAGACTTCCTCATCGGGACAGTTGTAGATACCCTCCCAGATGCTCTGGTTCGACTGGTCGCCCATGAACTTCTCGTCGAAGTACTTGGCATAGACCTTGCGCCACTCAGTGGCAGCCCATGTGGGGAAGTGTACACCGTTGGTGACGTAGCCCACGTGGTTCTCCTCGGGGAAGTAACCGTTCCAGATGGGGGCAAACATCTGCTGGCTCACCCATCCGTGCAGCTTCGACACGCCGTTCACCTCCTGACAGGTGTTGCAGGCGAAGGTTGACATGCAGAACTTCTCACCGTGGTCGTTGGGGTTCGTACGGCCCATGCCGATGAACTCGTCCCACGTAATGCCTAACTTCTGCGGATAGGCACCCATGTACTTGCCGAACAGACCCTCGTCGAAGTAGTCGTGGCCGGCAGGCACGGGCGTGTGAACCGTATAGAGTGACGAGGCGCGAACCAGCTCCATGGCCTGGTTGAACGTCAGGCCGTCCTCCTCAATGTAGTCGCACAGACGCTGCAGGTTGCAGAGTGCTGCGTGGCCCTCGTTGCAGTGATACACATCTTTCTTAATGCCCAGCTTCTTCAGCAGCAGCATGCCGCCGATGCCCAGCAGAATCTCCTGCTTCAAGCGGTTCTCCCAGTCGCCGCCATAGAGTGAGTGGGTAATGGGTTTGTCGAAGTCAGAGTTCATTTCGTTATCAGTATCAAGCAGATACAGTTTTACGCGGCCCACATTGACACGCCATACGTAGGCATGTACCTGATAGTTGGTGTAAGGCACGTCGATGACCAGCGGGTTACCGTCCTTGTCCAACTCGCGGACGATGGGCAGCGAACCGAAGTTCTGGCTCTCGTAGTTGGCAATCTGCTGACCGTCGATGGACAGGCTCTGGGTGAAATAGCCGAAACGATACAGGAAACCTACGGCACACATATCCACGTTAGAGTCGCTGGCCTCCTTCACATAGTCACCGGCCAGCATGCCCAGACCACCCGAGTAAATCTTCAGGGCCGAGTGCATACCGTACTCCATGCAGAAGTAAGCCACTGACGGACGCTTGGCATCGGGTTTCACCGACATGTACTTGCAGAACAAGTCATAGACATGCTTAATACGCTTCATCAGCGCCTTATCCTTAAGAATCTCCTCTTTACGGGTAAAGCTCAGACGCTCAAGCAGCATGACGGGGTTATGCTTCACGTCGTGATACAGCTCAGGGTCAAGGTCACGGAACAAGTCGCGGGCCTCGTAGTTCCATACCCACCACAAATTGTGGGCAATTTCATCCAGACACTTCAACTCTTCTGGAAGACTCGATTTCACTGTAAGCTCCTTCCACTGCGGAGCATTTGCATAGTCTGCTTTAATCTTCATCGTTTAATTTACAATTTTTACTAATTTATATTTACTATATCTTATTTCGCTATTCTCTCCGCTGCTTTACGAAGCGCTATGTCGTAAGCCTGCTCGTAGTACTTAATGAACTCGCTCCACAAGGCTTTCTTCGACAGCTGCTCCGCATTCTTGCGAGCTGTGTCAATCTGCTTCTTTGTAAATCCAGAGTAAGCGGCAACCGTTTCCTTGATGACATCGGCCACCTCTGAGTAGTTATAGTCGGTGCGGTGAATAACCTTCACGCCGTCCTCTATCTCGCCAAACTTGCCGAACACGCTGTTGGCCCAGAGACCGAAGCCGGCCAGGTCAGTGGTGATGCAGGGCACCTTGAAGGCAATGGCCTCTAACGGCGTGTAGCCCCACGGCTCGTAGTAGGAAGGATAGATGCAGAGGTCGTTACCCAGCACCACGTCGTAGTAGGTCATGTTCACTATGCCGTCCTTGCCGTCTAAGTAGCAGGGCAGGAAGATGACCTTCACCTGCTCGTCCTTACGGTTGTGCATGTCGTAGTACTTCATCATGCCCAGCACGTTGTCGTGACTCATCTCGTGCAGCCAGTGGGTAATCTGCGGAACCTCTAATGGCGTATCAAACGCATTGTCACCACTCTCTAACCGATCCTGCAAGTCCTTGCGGGGCTCACCTACCCAACCGGGCACCTCGATGAAGGCTACCACCTTCTTCTTCAGGTCCTTGTCGCGCAGCAGGCGGTTCATGGCCTCCACAAACACGTCAATACCCTTGTTGCGGAACTCATAGCGGCCGCTGGTAGAGACTATCAGCGTGTCGTCGTCAAGGTTCTCACCCAGCAATGCGTTGGCCACCTGCAGCAGACGCTTGCGGGCTGCCTTGCGCTTACGGGTAAACGCAGCAGCCGACTGTGGCACGAAGCTGTTGTCGAAGCCATTGGGCAACACCACGTCAACCGGTTTGTCTAACAGTTCCTTACACTCGTTGGCGGTAATGTCGCTCACGGTGGTGAAGCAATCCACGTACTTGGCCGTCTGCTTCTCAATGGAATGCTTCGACTGCATGTTCAGCTCGCCGGCCATCTGGTCACCGTTGTAGGCAAACAGATAGTCGTACAGCGGCTTCATGTTGCCGGCTATCGAACGGCCGATGCTCGTGGCGTGAGTAGTAAAGACGGTTCCGACCTGAGGCAGTGTGCTGTTAATGTAGAGCGCACCAAGGCCGCACATCCACTCATTGGCGTGGAAGACGACTTTGGTGTCCTCACTCCACTCTCCACTCTCCACTCTCCACTTATACCAGCTCTCTACCACCAGCGCGGCAGCGTACGAGAACATCGAGGCTTCATCGTAGTCGCCATAGGCATGAAGACTATCTACCTGATAGTGCTCCCATAACCAGCCGTAAATCTCGTTCTTCTTCTCGAAGAATGGCCTGAAGTCAACCAGAATGGCTATCGGGCTTCCTGGCACAGTCCATCGCCCTACCCTAACAGGCAAGCCCTCTTCCACTGCCTTTTCCTTCCAGTCAGCAAATAACGACTTGTCCTCGCTAAAATAAGGACTCTCTTTCTCTTTCCAAAAATCAGGGCCTACAAATATGACCCTGTCCTTCATCATATCCTGTAACGTCTTTGCCCGGGTTGAAAGTACGGTATAAATGCCACCGACTTTATTACAAACTTCCCAGCTTGACTCAAAGATATAGTCAGGTTTCAGCAATCTTTTTTCCATGTGTCTATACGTATAACGCCCGCAAAGGTACTTAAAAAAATCATAAAACTTGTATTATTTTAAACTTATTTTTATGTAAATGTTTAATTAATTGATTTACATTTAGTATCTTTGCCCCGCTCATTGATTAATTACAGTATGAAGAAGACACTACTTTTCACCGCTCTTTTGCTCGTCGCCATCAACGGCTGGGCACAGCAGGAGCAAACCCCGTTCAAGGGATATTTCGTCAACGAAGAGCTCAATGTCTATATGCGCATGGACCTGCTGAACAGCATGGACATTCCCGAACACGAGCTGCTCGGGCCCCTGCCCGGATTCCTGGCCAAGCAGCATAACGGGTTCTACTGGCTCATCATTGATGCCCATGTAAAGAACGACAAGAAGGCAACCGTGCAGTTTGTCAACGACTACGGCAGTGAAGACCTGTCAGCCACGCTCCACATGCCCAACGACTCCACACTCATCCTGCAGCAGGAGGAGGGCAGCCCCATCAAGGTGCCCAGGGACGGCAAGTGGTTCAAGCTGCCCTCGAAAATCACCTTCAAGCGCAAATAAACAAACAACATTCATTTATTCCAGACCGATAATCTTTACCGGAGGCAGAGCCCCTTCGTCATGCCTATATTTTAGGCAGTCATAAAAACGTACGCGTATCCCTACCGATTTTCCTTGTCCTATTTTATGCTTATCGACGATATTGTCACTCAATGACATGCTATAGCGATTTCCTTCATAACTGAAGACAACACTATTCGTCATTTCTACAAGTTAAGCCAAGCCCCGTCCAAAGTAGGTGTTTGGCCCGTCCAAAGTGGGAGTTAGGCCCGTCCAAAGTGGGAGCTTGGACGGTTCTCTCCGGTACAGCACGCCCGTGCTGAATATTAAGCACGCCCGTGCTGAATATCAAGCACGCCCGTGCTGAACATTAAGCACGCCCGTGCTGAACTTAGTTCTTTGCTGACTTTATATAATGGTTAATGCCTGTTGTTAACAGTGCAAAGATACGAATAAATGAGAAAAAAACAAAATATTTTGGCGTTTTTTTGAACGAAAGTCCCCGTTCAGCGGGATTTGCAATCATGAGCGGTCGAAAGATTGCAAATCCTAATACTCATCGCGGGAGGCTGGAAGTCCGGTCCATAAAAAGCAATTAGGCCATCTTCACAGACAGCCTAATTAAGAGGAAAATGATAAATATAGATTAAAATTACTAGTTGTCGAGTGCAAAATTAAGGGTTTTAGACGAAACCACCAAACTTTTTTGCTGACTTTTTTTACGAATATCCCTTTTTTTGGTCGAATTAGTGCAATAATTTTCCGTACTGTGCGGTTGAAAACGGCATGTTTGTGAGTTAAACTTTGCTAATCAGCTTCCTTGCATTTCAGTCCGTTGGTATCCATAAAATCTGACAGTCTTTTGTTAATCGACTGATTGTCAAATGCTTGCATCTATTAAAGAGGTCATTTTTGGCTTTCCGTAAAGAGGTGGGACATAGGGGGATACACAAAGTATCCTGGCCG
>FLNX01003315.1_pt1 | contig 57077 bp, 30 predicted proteins | sample 1140341 | NCBI WGS metagenome assembly FLNX01 (sample SAMEA3878208, study PRJEB12797) | bioreactor metagenome | biome: Moose rumen | place: Sweden | collected 2011-10
TCTGCAACGCCTGTTGTTTGGTCGTAAGAGTGAGAAACTGCCGGTGATCGATCCGAATCAGTTAAGTCTGTTTGAGGAGCAGATACCCCAAACGGTGGTGCAGGCTCAAGAGGAAGCCACCGAGAAGATAGAGAAAGAGACCCCGGAAGACAAGAAGCAGAAGCGTCAGAACCGAAGGATGATGGAGAATCTGCCGGTGATAGAGCGCATAGTGCTTACGCCCGAAGGTATAGACGAGACCTACAAGAAGATAGGCGAAGAGGTAACCCGAATGGTGAAAATCATCCCAGCCAAGTTGGGTGTGATAGAGTACGTGCGTGAGAAATATGCCAAGAATAATGCAGACAACACAAGAACCGACATCAAGATAGCCCCGATGCCGCTGTTCCCAATCAACAAAGGTATCGCCGACTCAACCCTGTTAGCGGAGACTCTTCTCAACAAATACGAATATCATTTGCCTCTTTATCGCCAAGTGCAGCAATATCGTCATTTGGGTTTTAAGGTGAACGAGAACACGATTGACAGTTGGATTAAGCCCACAGCGGAGTTGCTCAGACCTTTATATGATGCACTTAAGGCAGAGATATTTGCCTCACGGTACATCCAATGCGACGAGACGACCACTCCTGTGGTGGACAAACAAAAGCATAAGACTGATAAGGAGTACCTTTGGATGGCACGAGCGGTAAAGGAGCGATTGCGATGTTTCTATTACGACAATGGCTCTCGAGCGGGAGCTGTGATAGGACGGTTGGCAGGCGAATATAATTACAAAGGTTATTTACAATGTGACGGATTTGTGGGGTATGAATCGGCATTTAGGGACAATCAGGACGTGCAGTTAGTCAATTGCATGGCACATATCCGTCGTCATTTTGAGCAGGCGTTGGATGAGAACCGTTCTGCGGCGGAGTTTGTATTGGGCGAGATACAGAAATTGTATCATATAGAGCGGATCTGCACAGAACAGAATCTGTCAGATGAAGAGCGCAGGCTGAAACGTGAGGAGTTAGCTCGTCCTATTATGGAACATCTGAAGGCATGGATAGAGACGGAGGGGGTACGTTATAGTCCGAGTAGTCTGATGGGGAAGGCGGTGACCTATGCTTATACGCGGTGGAACAATATGATGCGGTACTTGGAGGATGGAGCATTGCTGATAGACAACAACCTTGCGGAGAATGCGATACGTCCGATTACTTTGGGCAGGAAGAACTACCTGTTTTGTGGCAATCATGAGGCAGCGGGTTGGATGGCGATTATCTGCTCGTTGATTGGAACGTGCAAGGAGCAGCATGTAAACCCAAGACTGTACCTCAATGATGTCATTGCCAAGATGCCGTATGTCAAAGGTTACGACCCTTCGAAAACTCCCTCTCGAGAACTGCTATTGCCGCTGCTTCCGCAGAACTGGATTCTCTCTCACCCCGAAGCTATACTGAATGAAGATAACAGCCAACCATTACGTGAGGGTGAGAGCCAACCTTTGTATGAGGGTGATAACCAAGCGTCAAACACTCCTGCCAAATAACTTCACCGATCAGTATCTTTAGAAAAACTTAGGGCTGTAACTCCAACCGATTACAGCCCTAAGTTTTGAGTGCTACCTGTACTTTACTGGATGGTTACAAAAAAATGCGCAAACAAATTTGCGCATTTTTTTATCAGAAATACATCTTTTCCGGATAGAAATTATTTTCTACGGAACGTTTTATTATCGCCAATCTTCATTTTAGGCATTTCGTTATGTATCAAAGCAGGACTGATGATTTTATACTGAACTTCACTTGCATCTTGGCTGAAGTCATAGTTCTGAACATGCTGCTCCTGATACTGCATCTCGTATGGTTCGGTGAATTGGAAGTCAACAACATTGCCGTTGTCATCATAAACAGCCTCACCTTTTATACCGTATAGAGCTGTTTCAGAATAATCAAACCAATTAATTGTCAGGTCATAATAGTAATTATCATCATTATCCCAATCGATTTGACCTGCGGAAAGCAGACCCTCAAACGGGTAATAGAAACCGCCTGAATACAACATTGCGAATGAACCGGAAATAGCATTCTCCCATGCCTCATAAAGTGCCTCAACTTCATCATCGGAGAGTGTAGAATCACTTTCAAGGATATCAATGAGAACTTGTGCATAATTGTCTGCAACTTTACCCGGCTCAACGTAATAAACATCGTCATTTTCCTCTACAATAAAGCCATCGGCTGAACCAACATAATATCCTGCGTAGTCACCGGCAGCAATAAGATAAAGCTTTGACGGGCAGATAAACATATAGTCCTCACCTTGGAAACCATCATCGTAGGTCAGACCGGAACCCCAAATGTAAAGGGTTGCATCAGCAGGAACACATTTAACAACACCTATTGACAATTCAACCTCAACAGTATCGGCATCAGGAATAGCATCAATACCAAATATACCGGCACCACCTAATTGCCATACATATTCTCCAGAGGCTTCTTCTTCAACAGTTACCTTGCAGGTAGCTGATTTTTCACCTGCTTTGGCTGTGATAACGCATTGTCCTACGGCAACAGGAGTTACAAGACCGCCTACTACTGTAGCAACAGCTTCATCATCGGTTTCCCATTTTACGGTAGCAGTAGAAGGTTCTACTGTTGCAGTAAGCTTTTGAGGAGTACCTCCCACTGTAAAAGTAAGAGAGGTTTTGTCAAGTTTAATACTTGTTACTTCAGTAACTTCTTCGTTCGAGTTTGTTTCTTGTGGTTTACAGCCCACAAATACGAGTGCGACTGCAAGTAATGTAAACAATACTTTTTTCATCTTTTTAAAAAATTAAATTATTTGTTATACCTTTTTAGTTCTTTTGTATCAGATTCCCCCATAAACGGGTTGTAGTGATATTCAGAGGACGGAATTTGGAAAGTAAATATCGGACTTGACGCATTAAGCGTATTTCCGCCACGGAATTGGTGATTAGAGCCTAATGTGCGGGATTGTTCTATACGTCGCAATGTCTGCAAGCTGTAACCCTCACCCCACATCTCAACACGCCAGTTGTAGATAAGAGCCGCCGTCAGTGAAGCCACATCCGTCAAAGTAGCCTTATAAGCCTGATAGTCTGCTTCTTTACCTTCAATAATACGTTCTGACATTATGGCATCAAGATAAAGCAACGCAGTATCAGTACTGATATTTGTTCTTGTCAGAGCGGCTTCAGCGCCAATCAGGTAAGCCAATTCCATACGCATCCAAACATCATCGCATAACCAGTCACGGTCAACAGTGCTGGTAGAATTAGCATAAGCCGGGCTGTAGAATTTGCGGTCGGGTACCAACTTATAACTGCCCACATTGCGGAACCAGTTAGCACGGTCATCCCAACCTTTGTCAGTTATCTGTTTATAAAGAGCATCATCGATAGACTTGGTATCGCCCGCCCAAGCATAACTGTAGGTATGGATATCAACCTGTCCGTAGAACGAACCTAAAGCTGTTTCGTTATCGGTGGTCACATCTTTTCCCCAAAGCCAGTTAGTGCTTGTTATATCCGCAAAACCGGTTGAGAACAGCTCGCTGTGAGGCAGAATATTGTATTTGGCATTGTCAATTGCATCTTTGGCATATTTGAAAGCCAAATCAGCATTTTCGGCACCACCACGATTGAGGTATGAGTACGCGAGAACCAAGCGAGCCACATCAGCATCGAACTCAAATTTGGATTCACGAGTAACATTGGCTAACACTTTAGGATAACTCAAATATAGAACAGCCGTGGACAAATCCTGATCTATGCGTGCATACACATCGCCGACAAGCAAACGTTCAGCACCCAATTCATCAACATCTTGCTCACTATAGTATGGAATACCATTCTCAGTGTTTTCAGCACCTACCTCAACATAGTATTTCATCAAGTTGGCATAGCACCAACCGCGAATAGCACGGAGTTGAGCATAATAGTAGGCGTTGACAGCCTGCATTTTATCCATATCCGAAGAAAGCTGGATGGTTTCTTCATCGACCAAATTCAAAGTCAGATTACACAGACGAACGATATTATAGTAAAAATACCATATTGTTGTACGCTCATAAGCATAGGTCAGACCTTGTTCATCGGTACGGTACCAGCCGTAAGCGTTGGAAGCCATTGCCACGTCACCGGCAAAAATATCCGTATGTAAATCAATACTACGGACACCAAAATCACTATGGTCGGAGTACTCATAAAATTTTGACCACAAGCCGCGAACAGTACCTTCAAGCATATCGTCAAGATTCTTGTACTGGTTTTCAGTAAGTGTCTCGCCTTGAGGCTCACGATTCAGGAAATTATCCGAGCATGCAGTAAACAATACAACTGCGAGGGATAATGCATATATACTTTTTGTTTTCATATCATTAAATATTTATTCGTTAGAACTCAAGTTTTATTCCTCCCATAATAGTTGAGAGTGGGGTGTATTGATACGAATCACTTGAACCTGAATATGATACAGACGGGTTGTAACCATTGCGACGGGTTGCTATAGCAAGATTGTCGGCAGTTACATAAAGATTCAATTTGTTCAATTTGATTTTATCTATCAACTTCTTCGGGAAATTGTAACCAATGCGAACATTATTAAGAGACAGATAGTCATTACGAACCAAGAAACGCGTTGAAGAAATCATTGAGGCATTATCTTTGGAATTTGACAATCGGGGTATATCTGTATCTTTATTATAATCTGTCCAAGCATTGCGCATATCAACGTGCCAGTTGTATGAACCGGCTCTATCGGTATGCATCAGAAGAGCGTAGGTATTATCATAACCATAACCGCCTATGCCATAGGAGCATGTCACTGACAAGTTGAAACCGTAGGCTTCAAAGTCAATGCCGAAACCACCGCGCAAATCAGGTATTGCAGACTTACCGATATAATTGCTACCTGCCGCATAGCTTACTTCATCACCGGAAAATGCCACACGCTCTATGTAATTTTCCGATTCCGGATTGTCGAGAATATATTGGTGAACAGATTGGATATAGTTGCCGTGTTGTCCGTCTAATTCAGTCACATCGTTTGCATCATTGTTGACATCGAATCCACCTTTACGGGAGTCGTAATACCCCCAATACAGACCTTCACCGGTTTGTGGGTCAACACCGACATATTCCGCCATATAATAATCCAGATTAGAGTGACCGACTGACATGCCGCCGTTCATGGTCATACGTTCTTTGACTGAACCGTCTTCGTTAAATGTTTCGGCGGGCATTTCCAGCATTTTGTTGGTATAATGACCACCGTTCAGACGGATGTCGAGTTTGATATTCTTACGGTTGTAGGCATGGATATCAAAAGTAAATTCAACACCCTGACCATCCATTTTTGCATCGTTGGTAACAAAACCTCCATAGCCCAAAGAGGGAGCAACGGAACGATTGACCTGAAGGTTGTCAATCAGTTTGTAATAATAATCCAATTCGACATCGACATATTTATTGAGAGAGAATTCCAAACCGAGGTCTGTCTGCTGTGTTCTTTCCCAAGTAATGTCCGGATTACCCCTTGAAGACCACACATAACCAAGACGGTCGCCTACATTTACAATTGAATAGAGGTCGGTATATCCATACAAACTTTGGAGTTGGTTTCCTAACACACCCCAGCTCAAACGGAGTTTACCGTTCTTTATCCATTCGTTCAAACCATCATTATCCTGCATAAATGATTCTTCGGTAAATGACCATGCACCACCTAAAGAACCGAAATGTCCCCAACGATGACCTTTAGAATAGCGGCTTGAACCATCTGCACGATAATTAGCAGATACGTGGTAACGATTGTCGTAAGCGTAAGTTACCTGAGCGAAATAACTCTCAAGGGCATACGCATTTGACTCTCCGGTTACACTACTGAGCTGAATAGCATTACCTAATTCTATACTATTGCCTTGAGCCAGATAATTCTTTGCGCCGTAGATATAATTGCTCATAACCAACTGTGTTTCATGACCGGCAAGGGCAGAAATATCGTGGTCGCCGAAAGTATTTGTATATTCCAATAATTGGTTCAGGGTCAAGAACATCATGTTATAATTGTCGGCATATACACGACCCACTGTTTCGGCATCGCCATAATACTTGTTAGTCATTTGGCTTTCACGATAGCCTGTGTACATAAAGTTGCCGCCAAGGGTGAATTTCAGACCCTTATAAAGTTTGAACTCCAATGTCGGGGCTACTTGCAGTTGGTGAATAACGGTATTTTCTTTGTCCAAACGAACAGCACCGGCGGGGTTGATACCCGCACCGAAAGGACGACCTTCACCTTCTGACATACCATAATCATACATCGGACCGCCTGTATATGGATCAACAGCTATTGTGCCATCGGCATTACGAACATAAACCGGATAAATCGGCGGAATAGAATTAACATAATTAAAACCGTTATTCATATTGTCCCCTTGTCCGGGAGAGTTCATTTCTGAATAGGTATATGACATATTCAAAGTACCCTTGAGCCATTTTTTGGCCTCATGAGATATATTGGAGCGAACAGTAAAACGCTGAAAATCCGAACCTATATAATAACCCTCGTCTTTCAACCAACCGAACGATGTATAGTATGTAGTTTTGTCAGTACCGCCTGATATACGCAATGTCGTTTCCGCCTTGGCTCCGGTACGGAAAATAGCATTTTTCCATGACTCAAGGTTCTCATAACCGGCTTTTCGGGAAACACCGTCAGCTGCGCCATACATAGTCGGTTTGACAATAGCATTTCCGTTTACTATTGAATACGGATTAATCAATTTAGGATATGTACGGTCTTCACGACCCACCTTGTAAGTTACATAGTCGGAATTCCATATATTGTATTGAGTAGGTATGGCGATATCGCTAAACAAGTTTTTGTTGGCATAATCGACTGCTTGCGACTCGTCCATAGTGATTCTTGCATAGTTATATACCGACTGCCATGACATTTCCAAGTATTCTTCGGGTGAAGATATTACGTCATAGAGCGGCAAAAGTCTCATATTGGCACCACCCTTGACATCAATTTCTATTTTACCTTCCTCACCTGATGTACCTTTTTTGGTAGTGATAAGCACAACACCATTGGCACCTCGGCTACCGTAAAGAGCAGTTGCCGTTGCGTCTTTAAGGATTGATGTTGAGGCAATATCACCCGGGTCGATAGACGATATTTCGCCATCAAACGGCATACCGTCAACGACATAAAGCGGTGTCCGGCGACCGTTGATAGAGTTGTAACCACGGATAACTATTGTTCCGTTGGAACCCGGCTGACCGCTTGAGTTGATAACCTGCAAACCGGCAACTTCGCCATCAAGTGCTTTGGATATTTCTGTCGGGCTTTTCTTTTCTATATTTTCTGAACTCACTGCCTGAGCAGAACCCACGAAAGATCCTTTGGTTACATTACCGTAAGCAACGGCGATTACTTCGCCTTGCAAAGCTTCGGCGGCTTCTACAAGCACAATCTTCATTGTACGTTTGACGGGTACTACCTGGGTTTTCATACCGACGAAAGACACGGTAAGAGTCTTTGCACCATCAGGAACGGAAAGCTCAAAGGCACCATCATAATCGGAGATAGTTCCCACATTGCCGTCTGTCACAAAAACTGAAGCTCCGACAATCGGCTCACCTTTGGTGTCCTCAATTAATCCTGTCACATTCATATCCGCATAAACCGCTACGCAGAATAATGAAACAACAAGAAAGGATAAAATTTTCTTCATACTTATACGTTTTAGTTAATCACTACACATAAGACCGTACGGATGGACTCCGCACAAGAAACAATGCACTCCAACATTTATTTAAAAATTGAAAGACAGAAAAATTTGGCATTACAGCCGAAATTTTCTTTTAATCTTTAAAACTTTCAAATTACAAACCGTGTTGAAATGTACCGCGCAAAATTTGGAATTGCAAAATTACTACATTTAATTGAAATAAAAAAACTTTTGGCAATAAAAATAACTTTTGAGGTTTCAGAATGAGCGTTTTTTTGTTATTTATACTGCAAAATGGTCAGTTTTGCTATATTATAAACATCTTTTGCCACTTGCTGCAAGTCCTGAGGTGTTAGATTTTCGATACGGCTGTATAATTCATCAAGTATAGGTGCATTATTGTAATAAAGCATATATTTTGCCATGGCCAATGCGCTGTTTTCCTGATTTTCATTGCTGATTGCCATTTGTCCGAGCAACTGTCGTTTGTATTTGTTAAGCGCGGTTGGGGTTAACGGATGTTCTGCAAGTTGCCTGAGCTGTATATATATAAGGTCTTTGCAGAGTTGCACATTATCAGGCTCGCACGCAAAATATACCGACCAATAACCTGTGTCAGAAAACGGTGAGAAGACAGATTCTACGGTATAGACCAAGCCTCGCTGCTCACGCAGGGAGAGGTTGAGCAGGCTTTTCATTCCCCCGCCTCCGAGTATATTGTTAAGCAGTGTAAGAGCGCTCTGCCGCTCATCGAAAAGTGAATATGCCCTACCGCCCATTATAACATGAGTCTGATGGGTATGTTTACGGAAAACGGCATCGCACGGCTGATAGTCAAGTGGTTGCAACCTTTGATATTGACGTTTGTGATATGGTGATTGAGCGAGGTATTTATCGGCAACACGCATTACTTTGTCAAAAGTTATATTGCCTTGTACAAAAAAGACCATATTGTCGGTATTATAACACTCCGCCATGAAACTATGTGCCTTTGTAGCATTCATATAACGGAGGGTTTTACGGGTTCCGAGGATGGCATGTTCAAGACTGTGGTTCTTAAACATAAGTGCCTCGAAATCATCGTATATCAGGTCAGAGGGGGTGTCGTTATACGATTCAATCTCATCATAAATAACCTCAATTTCTTTCTTCACCTCTTTGTCGGGGAATGCAGGGTTATTGACCATATCGGCAATAAGTTCGGCTGTTCTGGAGAAATACTGAGGCAGCACGGCGGCATAAAAGAAAGTTTCTTCTTTGGTTGTGTAAGCATTAATCTCACCGCCGACATCTTCTATCCTGTTGATAATCTGCCGTGCGGAACGGCGGGTTGTACCTTTGAACAGAGTATGCTCGATAAAATGAGCCATACCGTATATGTCAGGTGACTGTTCATCTCGAGTTCCAGCACCGATAACTATTCCGCAGTAGAGAATCGACGAATTATTATGTCGAAAGACTATTCTTATTCCGTTGTCAAGAGTGGCATAGAATGTTGGATTATCAATCATTTTTTGAAAAAAATTTGCTCATATAAAAAAAATATAGTACTTTTGCACCGCTATTAAGGATTTGAAATTTTAACTTTCGGATTTCAGACGAGCGGTGATTTTTGCGGCATTGGCGAAATTGGTAGACGCGCCAGACTTAGGATCTGGTGGGGAGACCCGTGTAGGTTCGAGTCCTATATGCCGCACTTAATATATTAGATGGAATCGGGAATTTGAGTTTCCGATTCCTTTTTTATTTTTCGGGAGATACGGATTCGTTTTTTTGCTCATTTCTCTTATATCTGTAATACCGCAAAAGCAGAGAACAAAAGGCAATAAGAGTTAAGAATATGAGCGGTGATATGATTGTTACTGCCTGAATACGATGGCGGCTGTTACGGGCAACGTTGTTGTTGAGCAATCGCAAGGTTATCTCCTTGTTTCGCAATTGGATCCAACCGTCGTCATCAGTGAGCCACAACATAGCATTGCGTATGAAATCGCGGTTACCGAACTGCATGCCCGACAGTCGGTCGTAGCCCATTGGCAGAGGCTCACCCTTCTGTACTTCGTTGCGTATTATTGAGCCACCGGCTATGACTATTTGCCTTGACTCACCTTGTTGCCGTTTTGCTCCGCTATCCTGCACACCATCAGGCTTGACCCGATGGGCAAAGACACTCTCGAATTGTCCGTCAATACTTACTGCAACAGGCATATATGCATATTGGAAAAGTGTGTTTTCGAGGTCAAGTTCGGTAAGGTCAATTTTTGCCGGTGTGCTAATCAACCTTGAGGCATTGGAAGTTGCAAGCAGGTATTCTCGACTTTGCTCTGTACCTTCACCTACAAAATCTATTGTAGAAACAAAGGATGACATGACTTGCGACACATTTTTTGAGACAGGGCTATCGAAAGATGTAAGAAGCAGCGGTGCATAATAAAACGGCATTGGTTGATAGTCGGGAGTCGAAGCATTACTGCTGATATTTACCGGTACGGAAAGACACTGCTGATCCTGAACAAGTACGGGATTGATACGCACACCGTAACGAAAAAGCATATCGGTCAGATTGACATCCATAGGAATGGCGGGAGTGAAACCGTCCTTACTCAATCCGTCATCAGAAATATGCACACCGTCAATAAGCCACATCACACGACCTCCGCGCATAATATATTGGTCGATAATGTATTTATCAGCTTCGGAGAATGGTGTTTGCGGGTCAGCTATAACTATAGCCTTGTAGTCATTCAACATTGATGCATCATTTCCTATCACTCCACGGTCAACCTGAAAATACTGACTGAAAGCTAATTCAGCATCATAAACGTATGGTTCGGGGAGTTCTCCGTGACCTTCGATAAACGCTATTTTGACAGGCTGATGAGGAATAAGACGGCGCAGTGCATCGGTAAAGCGGTATTCAAGAGTCTCAATAGAGGCATTGAGGTTTTCAGCACCTGATTTGCCGCGCTGGTTTTGTAAGAGCGGCACAAAAAGCGAGCGGTCAGCAAGATGCAATTTGGCAAACGGATAGAGCGTCTGCTTGGTCAGTTTTCCGTCGCGGTCGCGCTCATTAACCTCCGTTGGCGAAAGACCGTTTTTGTACATCAACTGATAAAAATCTTTCAACTCGTTGTCTGTAAAGGAATTGGGATTGACAACCTCCAATTCCAGTCCTTCGGCGGCGTACAGCCGGAACTCTTCCGACAAATCAACTACAGCAGTCTGCAAGCGTAGAAAGCCGGGGTTCAGCTCGCCATCCAAATAGAGGGTTATGTCAATAGGGTCTTCAAGATTGCGGAGTAGCTGACGTGTCGGTTGCGATATGCTGTAACGCTTATCAGCTGTCATATCAATACGAAAAGACAACCATTGCGACAATATGATTATTGCCGCAATGACAGATAGTGATATGACAAATGATTTGTTCATTCTTTTTTCAATTGTTCGAATACCGTCTGATTGACCTCAACTTTGTATTTTGAACGGAGTTCTTTAATCCACTCCTGCTCGAGATAATCTTGATAATCAGTTGTTACATCGCCTCTTACATCAAGATATTCTTCGGGGGCTTTAAGTTTCTTACCTATCACGGTAACTAACGGATATTCAACCAATGGCTCATACTCGGTATTTTTGAGTTTAAAACCATACTTGTCAATAACTTTGTTCTGACCTTCTCGCCAAAGACCTTTTTCAGTACGGACATACTTAACAGAATCGGTATTGAGACGTTTGTCAAGATAACTGTTGATAGAGTCAGGGGTTGCATTTTTAACTATTGCTTTGGCTGCTTTAAAAGTAGCTTCATCACGGCAATAGAGTATTCTGCCTTTGTAACGAGGTGAGTCGAAGGTATAGTCTTTCTTATGAGTATTGAAAAATTCCCGCAAGCCGGCTGTGTCGGTCGTAGCACGATTCCATACCTTGTCAAGTGCGAGATTGAAGAGCAGTATCCCATCATGATACTCGGCAACGAGATTGCGGAATTCGGGATATTCGTTTTCCAACTGTGAATCTTCGTAGGCATAGAGCTCACGATTGACAAAGGCATTGAATTTCTCGTCAATAATCTTATCGGGAATGGTCAGTTCGGTTTTGTTGTTAGTTTTCAGGAACTCGGCAAAATCAGCTTGTGTGCGTTGCCGGTCGGCAAAAGAAATTATCGTTTCATGCAACGCGGAAGCCTTCTCATTGAATACAGAGTCGCCAACGGTATATTCTTTGGCAAGATCGTAGAACGGTTGTAGAGCAATGCTGTTTACTTTGAAGTTATATTTGTTTTTTTGTTTGTCTATAAACGACTGTTCGACTTGCTTTGCCAATTCTGTACGGCGCATAGTACGCAATATGTCATTTTTGGAATTTTCGAAAGAAGGCAGTGTGCGCTGACCTGTTTTTTGAATTATGTGCCAACCGTACTGTGAGCGTATCGGTTCAGAAATATCGCCGCTGTCCTTGAGGGCAAAAGCTGTAGTTTCAAATTCAGCCACCATTCTTCCCAAACCGAACCAGTTGAGGTCACCACCGTTTTCTCTTGTTCCACGGTCATCAGAATAAACGCGTGCAGCAGAGTCAAACGGTAAGGCATTGTCTTTGCGGGTAACTTCCTGATAGATACGAAGTATCTCCTCATGAGCCGCTTGTTCAATAGAATCGTTGGCAGACTGGTCTTCACCTTTCGGAGTCATCTTCATAATATGTGAGGCACGCACTTCCACATGCGGGATACGCTGTTCCACCTTCAGAATATGGTAGCCGAAAGGAGTGCGGAATATGCGGCTGACCTCGCCAACCGGTGTATTGTAAGCCATGTCTTCAAAAGACTGCACAAAACGCAACGGTACCACCCATCCTATATGACCGCCGTTATCTTTGGCAGAAACATCATCAGACATTGCTTTTGCCACGGTTGCGAAATCTTCGGGAGCGGATTTGATTGTTTTTTTGCCTTTTTTGCGTTCTATACCTGTGGTTACGCGCTGACGCGCCTCGCTTATTTTATTGAAAGCGGCAAGTGTGTCTTCTGCAGATGCGCTCGGCGGGCATAAAACAGCGATATGACTCACCGACACATCTTCCGACTTGCGCTGATATGTGCGGCGAAGCAAACTCTGCTCCATTGCTGAATCTGTCATATACGGGGAAACTATCTGTTTGCGATAGCCCTGAAGTTCCTTACGGAAAGACTCATCAGTATCAAGACCCAACTGTTTGGCTTCATGAACTTTGAGCTTGTAGTTGATGAACATATCTAAATATTCATCCATGGTCTTGTGCTCCACGATAGAGTCAGAATTGTTTTTGTTGTAGATATATAAGAACTCGGCTGTATAAACGGGTTCGCCGTCTATTGTAAGCAGAACGGCATCATTTGCCGGAGCAGCATTAAGCATCAACGATGCAACCGCCAAGAAAGATAATAGAATTGTTTTTTTCATTGCAAAAAAAGCTGATTTGATTCGAGGTGCAAAATTAATCAAAAAAAATTAAATGAGCAAATATTTTAGTTAGAAGTTAGAGATTAGTGGTACGCAGACGAGCCGTCCGCGTACCATCTACTGATGAACGTGACAGTATTTCGCGAATAGCGGATATGTTACGCAGGGATAGTGTTATAATTCACGATAGTGTATTTACCGGAATCAGAGCCGACACGGTAGAAGTGGTAAAATGGAAAAATATCTACCACGACAGATGGCTTATAAAAACTGACACGATAATGAATACAGAAATCAAATACATAAACGAACCCTACGAGGTTGAAATTGTAAAATACAAAATCCTCCCTTGGGTTTGGTGGCTGTTAAGCATATTATTGGTAATTATCCTATTACGAATTGCCGTTTGGATATTAAGCAAATACCTGCATCGATACTGATACAGGTATTTTTATTTGCATAAGGAGTAAATGTTACAAATGTTTCAAATGTTTCAAAAAATGAGTAGTCTGTCACCTTTCTACTCTCAACTATCAACTCTCTACTATCAACTCTCTACTTTCTACTTTCTACTTTTTACTTATCGTTTTTTGTATCCGAAATTGTAATTGACGCCAAGGATGACGGCATGTTGTTTTTCTTGGATGGCTTGTTTGACAATTGTTCCTAATTTGTTGGAATCAACATCGATGTCTCTTGTCCAGTCATAGCGGATAAAAAAATTGAGTGTATTGTTGCTATTGAGTTTCCATTTCAGTCCGAGAGCCGTTTTTGATGCCGTGATATAATTATGCCCGTTGTTATAATATTTCTGGAAATCCGTAGCATTGCATGTGTGGTCTATTTCTGTCCAGACATATGGAGTGAGCGGTAGCGACAATGCTTTATATTGGAGTTGCAGCCGGTATCGCATTTCCCACGCATAGGCTTGTTTTTCATATAAATTAGGGTCGTCAAAACGCATATTGAGAACGGCGCGTTCGCGTAGTGAAAGGGTAAATTGTTTATACATGCCGAACTTGACATGTTCAGTAAGTCCGAAGAAAACCCGATGACGGAGCAGTTTGCCGGTGGTAAGATTAGCAGTGCCGAATTTATTAGCTCGTAAACGAAGTTGATAGCCTGCGTGAGCATGAAAATAACTGCGAATAATCTTGACATCCACGTATGCCGTGGTGTTTGCAAGATAAAACTCTTGCGCCGGCATAAGGTTGAAGCGCAATTCCTCGCTTAATCCGAGATTGACACGATTCCATCTCCAGTCAAAGTCAGCTCCGAGTCTTATCTGAGCAGCAGTTGCGGTTGAATCCTGCAAGTCGGCATAAGACACCTCTGCGGCTTCCGCCACGAAAGGAAACAAGAGGACAAGCGTTAAAAAGAGAGTTTTTTTCATTAGGATGAGTATTGTAGATTAGAGCCGGATATTATCCGGCGGAAAAAAACCGAAAAAAAATATGTCAGAGATAAAGAGTCGCCGGACGCACTGAATTAGTTTTTAATTTTTGTCAGATTGCCTATAGTGTTGACTTCACCTTTATTAAGCGGGTAAGTTATTTTGACATACGCCACATCGCGCAGGAAGTCGATATGTCCGATTTCAATATCGAGGACATCCAAACCTGTACGTTCTTTAATATCAGCAATAAGTTCGTCACGTTTTTCCGGCTTGATATTGTCGATTTTTTCGTACAGAATAATCTTGGTGGTAGTTTTTTCGCGAGCCGACCATGCTTCGAGCGCTATAGCCAAACATACAATAAAAGTATTGGCAAGAAGCAATTCAGCCCAGCTGACAGCCATTGACAGCCCGTTGATTACAGCAACTCCGATAATAACAAAGAGATAAGTCATTTCACGGACAGGAAGTGTCTCTGTACGATAACGTATCATACCGAATATGGCGAACAGTCCGAGTGTAAAACCTATCTGAAGTTCGAGATTTTCCATCAACTGGATAAGGAGATACATCACCACGGAGAATAGCATAAACGATAGAGCAAAACCTCGGCTTCCGTTCTTGCGGTAGTATATCAGTCCTACAATAATGAAGGTGACTAATAAATTGAACAGGAATCTTATAGTCAGGTTAAATACACTATCGGGTTCCCACAGCGGGACTCCGAGAAACATAGTCTGACTGGCATCAGCCATATCAGATAGTGTTTCGGGCAGGGCTTCGGCTTGTGCAAAAGCGGGGTCGATTTGAGTATTGGCGAACTCGGTAGTCGGGTTCATTACAGGGATTTCTGATTGAATCATCTCGATATTTATTTGATTATTTAATGATTTGTCAGTTTTTCAATTTTGTGTATTTTGGGTTTAAAACGGTTGAGTTTGGCTTGCGGATTGGTCAGCGCCACACCAATGCAATACTTGCTCATTTTGGCAGGATGGATACGCAATGACAAGAGTATGTCTTTCATCTCGCTGTCAGCAAGACCATCCTGTTTCAGCTCTATAATCACCAGTTTTTCAAATGTCATTGTGTGATTAGTAGCATCATTTACCCACAAAAGGTTGAAGTCTATCGTAAGTCTTTCGGTATGTGCATTATTGACTAAAGTAATACGGCTGAATTGGGTATGGAGTTGCGGCAGAAGTGTTTCCACCGAAAAACGTGACTTTTCGGCGACAAATGCTTTCACTTCGGGGACAGAATCAAGAGCCGTGGTCAGGTTTTCGGGGAAGTCGCCTTCAGGAATTTGGCGGCGTTTTTTCTTTGTTCTGCCTGTGTTGGTTTTGTTCTTAACTTCAAGAAATGTGAGGTCAGAGCCTATATATTTGCGAATACGGATTTTTTGGCGGCGAAGGTGTCGGTTGTGATGCATGGTGTACATTGCGAGGTCAGCCGTGTCATAATAGAGTGTATCATATTTTGCAATGCGTACCCCGCCGATTTCCTGCGCAAAATAGCCGTGTTGATGAGCCATTTCGAGGATAAGAGCGAGTTGGTCTATGTTAGCGATAAACTTAGTGTCCACACGATTCATAAGTTTAATAGACTCCATCTCGGCAAGCGAAATAGGGTTCATTCCTTCCAATATATCCTCAAAAGCACGCATCAATCGGCAAATATATATTCAAATGTTTTGACAGAATAGAGTTTGCCGTTGGGCAGATAGTTGTACTGTTTAGCTTTTGTCCCGTTTTCGTTATATGTATATTTTCGCTGCCGCACAGCCTTATTGCGGTCGTCATAGACTATCTCACGAGCCACGAGTCCGTTTTCGTCATATTCTATAGTTACTCGCTCTCGCTGACCGTAGGTTGCATATTCGATTTCCTCTATCTTACGACCCTGATTATCATATACTGTAATATGGTCAAGCCAGCGTGTAGTACCCTTTGAATCGACATTCCATTCCTTGACGGTCAAGTTCTTGCGTTTCTCGCGTTTGGCAAGCGTTTCAGGACTCACCAATTGTGAGTAAGCATTAAAGGCGCATACTGAGATTAGAAACGAAAGTAAAAGATATTTTTTCATTGTTGCAACATTTAATTCAAATAATTCGATGCAAAATTAGATAAAAAGCTGCATATAGCCAAATTGATGCGGCTTTTTTATCGCTTTTTACGTTAAAAAGAAAAATAATTTGGTTTATTCAGCAAAAAAAATTAACTTTGCAGACTGAAAAGATAATAAAATCAAAAAAACATTAAATATGAAGAGAAATCTTTTTATTCTGACCTTATTGTTTGGTCTGTCGGTAGCAGTATCGGCACAGGAAGCCAAGTACGTGTTTTATTTTATAGGCGATGGTATGGGTCCTAACCAAGTGCTGGGTACTGAGATGTACCTTGCAGAAAAAGCCGGACGTATAGGTTACGAACAGTTGCTGTTCACTCAATTTCCCGTTGCCGGTCAGGCTCGGACATATTCTGCGAGCAATGGCGTGACCGACTCTGCAGCAGCCGGTACAGCCCTTGCAGCCGGCAAAAAATCAAATAATGCCTACGTTGGTGTTGACGAGAAGAAACACCCCGTCAACTCTATTGCCAAAGAATTGAAAGACAAAGGTCGTGCTGTTGCAATATGCACATCGGTAAGCATTGACCATGCCACACCTGCTTGTTTCTATGCCCACGATGCGAACCGCAAATCATATTACAAAATTGGGCAACAGTTGCCGGAATCAGGGTTTGACTTCTTTGCCGGCGCAGGTTTTCAGAAACCGTTGGATGTCAACAATCCTTCAAAACCAAGTACATACTCAAAAGCAGAAACTGCCGGCTATACTATCGCTCACGGTATTCATGAGTTCGACTCACTCAAAAGTGTAGCAAGCAAAATGATTCTTGTTCAGGAAAAAGACGGTTTAAAGAAGAATAACTACAAATCGGCATCAAGCATTCCATACGAGATTGACCGTGAGGAGGGTGATTTGACATTGGCGCAGATTACGCGCGCCGCAATTGAATTTACACCCAAAGAGAACGGTTTCTTCATGATGATTGAAGGCGGAATGATTGACTGGGGAAGCCATAACAACGATGCACTTGCAGCTTTCCATGAGGTAATAGAGATGGATGAAGCCGTAAAATTGGCTTACAGGTTCTATCAAGAACACCCCGACTCTACCCTGATTGTCATCACTGCCGACCACGAAACAGGCGGTCTGTCATTAGGTCGCGACGGCGATTACACACTGAACTTGAAAGCCATTGATGTTCAGCAACGTTCAGGATATTTAGCTGCAAAAAAAATACGCGGGCTATACAAAAAATCCATCAAGGAGCCTGAACAAGGCAAGAAAAAACCCCTACCTTATACTTGGGACGATGTGAAAGAGGATCTCAGCAATTATTTCGGTTTCTATAAGACTATAGAACTTACACAAGACGAAGAGAATGCACTGAAAAATTGTTGGTTTAAAATAAGCGAACAAGACAAAAATATTGTAAAGACATCGTTTGGAGAGGAGTACGATTTAGGAGTTGTTGCAACGCAAATTATCAACAAACGCGGTCAGATAGCATGGACGACTCGCGGTCATACAGCTGCCAACGTACCTGTTTTTGCAATTGGTGTAGGAGCCGACCGGTTCAAAGGTTGGCAGGACAACACCTCCATTCCTGAAAAGATTCTGCAATTAGCCCTTCCGAAAGGTAAGACTGCAATAAAAGAGGAATCCAAGCCCGACCCGATTGTAATCATTGATAATGAATAAAATTCGGGAACATATCCTTATAGTTATAGCAGTCGCTTTGGCGACTGCTTGTGCTAATCGGGGAATAGGTCCTCAGGGCGGTCCGAAAGATGAGATACCGCCCAAAGTGCTGAAAGAAGAGCCGCAAAACGGTTCAGTCAATCAAAAAAACAAAGTTATCAATATCACATTTGATGAGATAGTCCAATTGGAGAACACTACGGAGAATATCCTTATTTCTCCACCGCAACAAACACCTCCGACAGTCAAATCATACGCAAAAAAAGTGCGCGTAACCTTCGATGAAGACTTACAAGACTCAACCACCTACACAATAGATTTCGGCAATGCGATAGTCGATTACAACGAGAAAAATCCTATTCGCGGATATACTTTTTCGTTTTCTACAGGCGATGTTATAGACACTCTGCAGATAGCCGGCAGACTGATAAATGCGGAAAACCTAAATCCGTATTCCGGCTTGGTGGTAGGCATACACAGCAACCTTGAAGACACTGCATTTTCCGCTATGCAGTTTAACAGAATAGCCAAGACCGACTCTACGGGTCGCTTCTGCATTCGCAACATTCACCCCGGACAGTACCGCCTTTATGCTCTCGCTGATGTCAACAAGGACTACCGATACCAGATAGGTGAGGGCATTGCATGGCATGACAGGGTGATTACCCCCGTCTGCCGCACGGATATAATGCAGGACACAGTATGGTTTGACTCCGAAATAATAGATTCAATAAGACATTATACCGGCACTGTCTATGAACCTACAGACATCACCCTTCGTTTCTCCAACGAAGACCTGCAACGGCACTATTTCAAGCGGGCATATCGCGAACAACAGCACTTCTTTACTCTCGTTTTTTCCGCTCCGCAAGACTCCGTCCCCATTGTCAGACCTGCAGGCGAAGACACAACATGGTTTAGCCACTCAATGCTTCAACACAATGCCACATTAGACACTATAACTTGCTGGCTGACAGACTCATCATCGATAAATATAGACACTCTGCAGGTGGAACTGACTTACCTGAAATCCGACTCCATCTTCCAACTTTATTCACAAACTGATACAATCAGAGCGGTATATAGACACCCGAAACAAAACAACAAAGACAAAAAAACGACAAAACTGAAGCAACAATTGGTTGATTATACAAGCAATGCGGCAAACAAATTCGATATATACCAACCTCTGACACTCACATTTGCCACCCCCTTGGCAGATATTAGCACTGACAGCATGCATTTAAGCTACAAATCCGACACGGTATTCAAACCACTTGCATATTCACTAATACCCAAAGATTCGTCACATACCGTGTACTATATCTTGCGCCGCGGAGACACCCTGCCCGCCAAAGACGAGATGACTGACTTATGGGAAGCAGATAAAGAGTACAAACTTGAAATCGACTCAGGCGCACTTCACGATATATACGGCTATACCGTGAACAAGAAATCTATATCTTTCAAAACCAAGAGCAGCGATGAGTATTCGTCAGTCAAAGTCATTATTGAGCCTGCCAACCCGACAGCGATAATACAGATTTTAGACGATAAAGACAAGGTGGTCAGGACTCTGCCTGCTCAAGCAGAAGGAACATTATTCAAATATCTCAAACCGGCATCTTACTATTTGCGTCTGTATCTTGATGCAGACGGCAACGGCAAGTGGACACCGGCATCTCTATCCCAAAAACGGCAACCGGAGCAAGTGTATTATTTTCCTGAAAAACTCACTTTGCGAGCCAACTGGGATTTTGAGGAGACCTGGGATTTTATAAATAACGGTGACAATAAACCACGAGAACTCATAAAAGACCAAAGCAAGGTGAAGTAAGATTTGAGGCTTCCGTCGCCAAACGGATTTTTATCTGACAAGAACAAAGATTTATAAACAACATAGACAACCGATTGACCATTAGCACTTACACAAAAATGAAAAAATACTTTTTAATTTTATTGGTTATCATGCCGTTGGCAGCAATAAGTCAAGTACCGTCTCAATGTACGGACGTCATGCTGCAAGGATTCTATTACCAGTCGTTTTCAAACAAAGGATATGGCGATACACGCTGGATAACTTTATTGAAAGACTCTGACGAGATAGGCACATATTTTGACCTCGTATGGTTGCCGCCGAGTGCTTCGTCAAGCGATGATTTAGGCTACCATCCGGCACAATACTCCAACCAGTCAAGCAACAAATTCGGAGCAAAGACATATCTGCTTCAGTTGATTAATTCCCTGCACCGGCATAATACAAAAGTAATTGCCGACATAGTTATCAACCACGCAGGAAACAAGTCTAATTGGTGCAATTACTACACCATGGACTTTGGCGATTACGGTTCATTTTCACCAAACTCTTATTGGATAACATCTAATGACGAGGTATGGTCTGCCGGTCAATCAGCCTGCAATGTTTCCTCCACTGCCAATGCTGATGACGGCTACGGCTCGGAAGCCAATTACGGTAGCGCACGGGATTGGGACCACAAAAACACCAATGTCCAAGATATGTTCAAAGCCTACTTGAAATGGATGCGGAACGTTATAACATATGACGGTTGGCGATATGACTACTGTGTCGGCTACCACACCTCACACATTGACGACTACAACAAGGCTTCTACTCCCTATCTTTCGGTTATGGAATACTGGAATGGCAATGCTGCCACACTCAGGACTCGCCTTGCCGAAGCCAATTACAATACAATGACATTTGACTTTGCCGCCAAATATACTATCTACAACAATGGTATTGCACAAGGTGTTTATACCAACTGCAAATCGAATGGTATGCGCGCCTTAGGTCTTACAAAATACGCAGTAACATTCATAGACAACCACGACACACACAACCGCAATAACGGCGCTGAATTTGCAGGCAACAATTCTATTACCAACAACCCGAACAAAATCCTTCAGGCCAATGCCTATATGCTGTCAATGCCGGGAGTGCCATGCGTTTTCTACCCGCATTGGGTAACATTCAAAGATGAGATAAAGAAGATGATTACGGCTCGAAAACTTACCGGTGTACATTCAGAAAGCAAAGTTACAGAAGAAGCCGGTTCCGGCTACTATCGAGCCACAGTTCAGGGACTTAAAGGTACTCTGATAGTAAAAATCGGTCAGAATAGCGGCTACAACGAGACTCCCAACGGCTACACTTGCGCAACAAACGGCAACAACTACGGTGTGTATTACAAACTCAACAATGATGCCGTTGAGTCAATGGAAGAATTGAGCGGAGTATATTCCGACAATAATGAGCTTCATATTGAGGGTCATGAAAATGAGGTATGCAGTATATATAATATAAGCGGACAATTAGTCAAACAATTTGCCATTGCGGATTATCATTCTGCAATACAGCTTCCGCAAGCAGGACTCTATATGGTTCGTATAGGCAACCAAAGCACCAAAGTGTCAATCATAAAATAACACCACGATGCCCGAACGATTGCTTCACTATATATGGCAACAGCGTCTGTTTATGCGCTATGACCAGCATACGACAGATGGTCGCACAGTGGAGGTTATAGATGTCGGCAGGCTCAATACTGACGGAGGACCGGATTTCTTCAATGCCAAGATAAGTATTGACGGGCAGATTTGGGCAGGTAATGTGGAGATTCACATCAATTCTTCAGACTGGTTCCGGCATCATCACGATACGGATAAAGCATACGACTCCGTTGTTCTCCATGTAGTGATGCGAGCTGATGCTGAAGTGCGCCGTACCAACGGAGAACCGATATTGCAATGCGAACTTCGCTTCCCGGACGGTGTTCAACGCAAATATCTTGACTGGCTTGTGTCAGAAACACACATACCATGCAAAGACGATATTGCCTCGATTCCCAAGGTTTACATAGAAGACTGGAAATCATCGCTTTTGGCAGACAGACTGCTTATCCGAACAAAATCCATAAACGACCTGCTTCTGATGTACCATAATAGTTGGGAAGATACTTTTTATATTACATTAGCCCACTATTTCGGTTTTCATACCAACGGCACACCTTTTGAACTCCTCGCTAAACAGACACCGCTTGCTTTCCTTGGCAAGCATCGTGACAACCTTTCCCAACTTGAAGCCATGCTTTTCGGTCAAGCCGGTATGCTGAATGACGATGTGCCTCAAAAAGACGATTACTACTCTGCCCTGCAACAAGAATATCGTTTTTTAAAAAGCAAATTCGGTTTGACACCCATCGATGGCTCGCTATGGAAACGGCTTCGCATGCGCCCCGACAATTTCCCTACCGTGCGCATTGCCGAATTTGCCGCCTTTCTAAACAAGTCCGACCATTTGTTTGCCACACTGATGGAGACACAGACCATACATCAGATGCGCAAAGTTCTTGATGTTCAAGCTTCTGAATACTGGGATACACACTATCAATTCAATACCGAGAGTGTTAACCATCCGAAAAGGCTTGGTAAAAATGCTATTGACACACTTATAATCAATGTAGTCGTACCGTTTTTATTTGCCTACGGCATCGACCGCGACCAACCCGCATACGAAGAAAGAGCGGAGATGCTGCTTGACAAGCTTCCTGCGGAAAAGAACAGCGTTGTCACCGATTGGCAGAATATAGGGCTTGCCGTAAAGACCGCCGCAGATTCGCAGGCACTTATTCATCTGCATGAACACTACTGCAGCGACCACCGCTGCCTGCATTGCCGCATTGCTACAAAGATATTATCACGTGAGTAAATACACCGACATACTGCGCACCTATTGGGGTTATGACCAATTCAGACCGCTGCAGGAGGAGATTATCCAAAGCATCGGTTCAGGTCACGACACCTTGGGACTCATGCCTACAGGCGGCGGCAAGAGTCTGACATTTCAAGTCCCCACCCTTGCTACCGATGGGTTGTGTTTGGTTATCACTCCACTTATCTCTCTGATGAAAGACCAAATACTCAACCTCAGAGAACGAGGCATAAAAGCAGAGGCAATATACACAGGATTAGAACTGCAAGAAATAAATCTGATACTCGACAACTGCACTTTCGGCGAAGACTACAAATTCCTTTATGTCTCTCCTGAAAGGCTTGTCTCGCGTGAATTTGTCAAACGATTGGTTTCTCTGCCGATATGCCTGATTGCCGTTGATGAAGCCCATTGTATCTCTCAATGGGGCTATGACTTCCGACCGGCATATCTCAAGATAGGCGAAATTCGCACGTTTTTGCCTGATGTCCCCGTATTGGCACTTACAGCAACCGCTACTCCTGATGTCATTGAGGATATTCAGGATAAACTCCTTTTCCGCGAGCACAATGTCTTGCGCAAAAGTTTCTTCCGCGACAATCTCTCTTACGTGGTCAGAAAAACCGACGACAAGCTTCAGATGCTGTTGCGTATCCTTGACGGAGTGCCGGGAAGCAGTGTCGTTTATGTCCGCAACCGTCAGAAGACAAAGGAGACTGCCGACTTTCTCAACAGCAACGGCATAACAGCCGATTATTACCATGCAGGGCTGTCAAACGCTGAAAAAGATGCCCGCCAGCTATCATGGCGCGATGATAAGACGCGCGTTATTGTGGCAACCAACGCATTCGGGATGGGCATCGACAAGCCTGATGTGCGTTCTGTTATTCATATTGACCTACCGGACTGCCTCGAAGCTTATTTTCAAGAAGCAGGTCGTGCAGGCAGAGACGGGAAACGCTCATGGTGCGTTTTGCTGCATAACAATACTGACCGCAGAAAACTGAACAAACGCATAATAGACAATTATCCCGAACGCGAATTTGTAATAAGTGTTTACAACACAATCTGTAATTATTACGAGATTGGTGCAGGTTCAGGAATGGGACACTCATTTGCTTTTGTACTCGAAGAATTCTGCCGCGAGACTCATCTGCCTATGCTACCGGTGTTCAGTGCCATAATGCTGCTTCAGCAAGCTGGATATATAGCCTATTCCGATGCTCACGACACTCAACCGCAAGTACAATTTATTGTTTCTCGAGTTCAACTCGATGAGGCGATACGAGGTAGTGCCGAACAGCATTTGGTACAGGAATTGATGCGCACATATACCGGTATTTTTACCGAAACGGTCTATGTTCATGATGAGCGTTTTGCCAAAGCTCTCGGCATAACTACCCAACGGCTCAACGAACAATTGGTAGGACTTGCCAAACAAGGTATTATTCGCTATATCCCACGCCGACATACTCCCTACATCACGTTGATACAAGAGCGGGAACTGACCGAACGCATTGTGCTGACCAAAAATATATACGAAGAGCGCAAAGACCGATATGTCAGCCGTTTGCGCTCTATGTTAGAGTATGCCGAAAACGAAACATACTGCCGTAGCCAGCTACTATTGGATTATTTTGGAGAAAGCGATTCTGTCACTTGCGGCAAATGTGATGTTTGTCTCACAAAAGGCAATTAGTCATTTGCCTTGATTTGATATCGGAGCATATCCTGAATTTGAACCAAAGGGATAGGAATCTCTGTTTCGCCAACATAATACGGCGCAATTTCATAAGGATTAAAGACATAAACCATCTCGTCTTCAGTAAAATAGAAATTGCCGTTAGGTCGTATATCTTCAAGTCTGAAATCCGATTTAATCAAATCCTGCACTGTTTCCAATTCTTCATACTGGTCAATAAGGTTTTCTATCAGCAACTGTGTCAGTTCGGTTTCATAACCTTCATTGAAGATGTCCGTCTCAGTCAGACATTTTCCTGTTTTGAGATCATAGTTGTAGAAATGCCGCTGGTTATTGCCATGACGACCCCCCGAAAAGACATATTGTTCATCTGAGTATGACAACAAATTGTCCTTCAAATTCATAACTCGCCCTGTTATATCATATTCCCAACAGTCATAACCGATACTGTCGTTGCTATCAGAGGCAAAAGCATTCAGATACCCCTGCTCAAACTGACGAGCAAAATCAGTTATTACCTGTACACCATTGGTGCTTTTAACCTCTTGGTCGAGTAGCGCACTGAGCAAGTCTTTCTGTATCAAAGGCAGGACTTCGGTATTCACCATATCGACAGGATATTCTATCTCTATATCAATAATGAGGCTGTCTGAAGGGGACGATGACAGAACAGTTGTTTTGTTGTATGTTATCTGCTCCGTACGAAATTCATGTTTTGTGCAACTAACCAGCATCAAGGCGAGGATTGCAAAAAGAGTAATGATTCTGTTCATTGAGTTTATGGAGTTTATTGGTTTATTGAGTAGGTCTTAACATGCTTTACGTGAATATAATTCACACATTAAAGACCGGATATTTTATATTCTTACCTCACTCGGAGTCTTTGTCCGATGCGTATAACTGTTGTCGGTTTGATTCCGTTGAGTTTGCATAAAGCACTTACTGTTGTTCCGTTACGCCGCGCTATAACACTCAGACTGTCACCGGATCTTACTGTGACATATTTGGCTCCGCTGTATGACTGAATTTGTTTTTGATGATAGAACGTTTGTTTTTTGGTGATAAGGTATGTTGAATCTTTCATCTCGTGAGTGTTATAGTCGATAAGCAGCTCCGTATCAATAGCATTGCCGAGATAGCGTATTTCGAAATGCAGGTGAGAGCCGGTGCTTCGCCCCGTATTACCACCCAAGCCTATAATATCTCCGGCAAACACCCTGTCGTTGATTTCACATAGCGGTTGGGTCATGTGAGCATAAACGGTTTCAAGTCCGTTGTCGTGGCGAATGACCACATAATGACCATAACCACGCGGCTCATAATCAACGATTCTAACTTGACCGTTAAAGGCAGCCCTCACCGTGTCACCGACTTGAAGTTTAATGTCAGTACCATAGTGCATGCGATATTTGCGCGGACCGAACTTGGAAGTAATATAGCCTTCCCACGGCATAACAAAACCGCTCACATCAATAATAGTGGAGTCCGGCAAACTGTCAATCGGAGTCTGGTAGGGATTAAGACGCTCCGAAGTCCAAATCTTATTGTAAATATCCTCTGCCGGATGGTCTTCCATCAAGTCATCGGTCGGGTCGTTGAACATCTTACGGTAGATATTATCACGATCGGCGGAACGTATGACCACATGTTTCGGAGCAGTTACCGACGGGTCGCAAACAACGAACAAGGTATCGTTGCGATATTCAAGTTGATAAAACTTATCAGATATATTATAATATCCCTCGTCCTCATTTTGAGCCTGTGCAAAAGATGCGAAAGCAATTACTGCCAAACCCAGGCATTTTATTATTTTACCATTTACCATTTATTTATTAATTTAGTCGAAAATCGGAATACACACTTATTTTATTCCACTTTGAGATTCCAATCTTTCGGGTATTTAACACGGTATGTCAGTTGTTTTTTTACTGAAGAATTTGGCAACACATTCAGTCTCCACTTCACCTCGCCGGTTTTAGCATTGAGTTCACCGCCATCTAATTCAGAGTTTATCTCGATACTTGAACTGCCGCTTACCGGAATCTGGTCAAAAATGATTATGTCAACAGCTTTCTGCTTCTGGTTCTTAACATCAATCTTCCACGACTTGGCAATTTCCACTTTGGACGATAGAAATTTTGTTTTAGCAAAATCGTCAATTTCGTCACGTGTGATGACTATGGATTTGTCGCGGCCGAGAGAGAAAGTCAGTGTGTCACTTGCACTTGAGGTATTGATATTTGTCTGCCCTACATATGTATTTTCGAAATATACATTAGCCTTACCGCTGATAAGATGATGTTTCGACCAGTCAGCCACTTGTGCGATAAGGAAAGCGTCTTTATCCTTTTTAGGAACAGCATGGTACTCGTATTTGGAAGGCAATTCGAACACACCAACATCAACCGTTGTCGGTTGTGAAGTGGAAGGAATGTCATATTTCTCCTTGATTCTGATTTCAAAAGCGTTCATAGTAGTTTTAACTTCAGTGGCAACCATATTCTCCTCTACATTTGCCACAGAAGCACGCGACGATGCCATTGCTTTGTAGCGCGGCTCTGCTTCAGCCTTAAGCATCACAGGCATAGCATCTTCATAAGTGATTTCTGTAGCCGGTTCACTAAGACGATAGGTAGAGAGGGTGGGTTTTACATTATTCTGCGACGGATTGCCCGATGAAAGAGTCAGATTGATATTTTTCCAATCCTCACCGCAATTTTGCGAAATCTGTGCTTTATAGGTCAACGCTATCGGCTCACCTATCGAGAAAGCACGAAGGTCATAAGCAGCTGACCAACTCACATTGGTTACATAATAGTTGATATTAAACTTATATGTTCCGGCTTGAGCGGCACTCACCTCAAGAATAATCTTTGATGTCTTCTTTGCCGTAACTCCTTTTGCCTGCTGAAGTTCCTGTTTTAATGACGACAGTTCTTCATTGAGTTTCTTGAGTTGCAGAGCCAACTCTGACTGTCGTGCTTTGGTAACAGTCAGACGCTCACGATAATAATTCAGCGTCTGCTGAAGGTTTTGAAGTGAGACAGCCTCGTTTTTGCCTGAGATAATTTTATTTGCTTCAAGGAAATCCTGCTCCGATTTGATGATATCCTGTTCTGTCTTAACCTTGTCTATCTCCAATTCCTTGGCTTTAATTTTTTCGTCAAGTTGTTGAATCTTGTCCTGTTGCAATTCGGCTTCCTTAAAATCATACTCGCGCTTCACTCCGAGGATGGTCACCTTGCCTTCAACACCGGTCTGGATACTATTGTCACGGATATACGGCGAAAGACCTGTAAACTCAATGGTCTGTTTGCCCTGATTGAGTTTAACCTGTTTTGAACGTGTAACCTGAGCACCGTTCATAAAGATGGTCACATCATTTGCCTGCGATGCAATATGCTGCTCTGCAAACAAACCGAGCGTCCCCGCTACAGCTAAAAAAAGAATTGTCAATCGTTTCATGATTACTATTAGGTTTTAATTGTCTTTATGGCTATCGGTTTGCAAAATTACATTTTTTTTCTAACACTCACAATAATAATGCCGGAATTTTTTTATACACATGTAGAGACGGCGTAAACACCGTCTCTACATGTGAGCAAGCTATCATTCACACGGGGCAGACGCTTGCCGAATTACTATTTCTACTCCTGATTATAGCAACTCAACGCTTCGATTGACAAATTTCGACAACGCTTCGCCTTTCAGCAGACCGGAAGCAAGCAGGGCGATATCGACTAATTGGCTGAAACGTGGATTTTCCTTTGCCCAATCGCCATAGACCGCCTTGCGTTGGTCTTTCAAATTATTGACTTCTTCGGTGGCATTAGACAGAGCGTCTTTCTCTTCCTGCGTCAGCTCATCATATTTCTTGTCTTTCTGGTCGTTACGAATCTTATCTTCGGCAGCCTGTTTCTCAACGATTTGTGCATCCAAAGGTTCTACTTTTTCGCGGTTGGCTTCGATTGCCTGCTGCAACAGGTCTTTAATCAACGGATGAGCAGTGTTAACCACGAGGTTGTAGCTATCAGGCATCTGACCGTAGAAGCCCATCATACCGCCGCCACCCACTTCTTGCATGTCTTTCATACGGCGCATCCATTCATTCTGCGTCAGGAATACCGGTAGCGCGTCAGCACTGACATTCTCCAATGTGACATAATAATTGGCTTTCTCGTCGGCGGGTGTCACCGCACTGAAACTGTCTGTCAGAGCCGTACGCTCGCCTTCTGACAACGTCACAGCTTCAGCATTCTCTTTTTTGATAAGGTTCTCTATCGTGTCACTGTCGATACGGACAAAACGTGCTTTCTCCTGTTTCTGCTCCTGCTGACTCACTATATGCATATCCAACCGGCTATCCATCAACAGAACATCATAACCCTTTGCTTTGGCTCGCTGAATATAGGCATACTGCTCATCAACAGATGTTGCATACAAATATATCAGCTGACCCTCTTTGTCAGTCTGAATGTCTTTAATGGCATCACGATACTCATCGTAAGTAAAATATTTGCCTTCAGTGTTTTTAAATAATGCGAATGTCTTAGCACGGTCATAGAATTTTTCGTCGGAGAGCATACCATATTGGATAAACAGACGTATATCCTCCCATTTCTGCTCGAACTGTGTACGGTCATTTTTAAATATATCCGCTAACGAGTCTGCCACTTTTTTTGTTATATGGTTGGAAATCTTTTTCACGTTTTGGTCGCTTTGTAAATAACTGCGGCTGACATTGAGCGGGATATCCGGACTGTCTATCACACCATGCAGCAAAGTAAGGTATTCGGGGACAATATTCTCAACCTCATCGGTTACGAACACTTGGTTGCAATACAACTGTATTTTCTCGCGGTGGACATCCATGTGAGGTTTAATCTTCGGGAAATACAATATACCTGTCAGATGGAAAGGATAGTCAACATTCAGATGGATATGGAACAACGGCTCTTCCATTGCCATTGGATAAAGCTGATGGTAGAACTTGCTGTAATCGTCTTCAGTCAGGTCAGCAGGCTTGCGAGTCCATGCCGGGTTGATGTCGTTAATGACATTGTCCTCATCTGTTTCAACCTGCTTGCCGTCCTTCCACTCCTTCTTTTTGCCGAAGACAATCTCAACAGGCAGGAATTTGCAATATTTGGTCAGCAATCCCTCAATCTTGCCTTCCTCAAGAAAATCAAGATTTTCGTCCTCAAGATGGAGAACCACATCTGTACCGCGTTCGGATTTAATCGTTTCCTCCATCTCGCACTCGGGGTCGCCGGTACATGACCAATGAACTGCCTTAGCATCCTCATGATAACTCAAGGTGAATATCTCCACTTTTTTGGAAACCATGAAAGCACTGTAAAAACCAAGACCGAAATGCCCGATTATAGCTTCAGTCTTATCCTTGTATTTGTTCACAAACTCCTCCGCACCGGAAAAAGCAATCTGATTTATGTAACGCTCCACCTCATCCGCAGTCATACCCACACCATGGTCGGACACGGTGAGCGTTTTCTTGTCCTTATTGATACTGATACGCACTTTCATATCGCCGAGTTCCCCCTTAACCTCACCTACCGAAGCGAGAGTGCGAAGTTTCTGCGTTGCATCAACAGCGTTACTAACTAACTCACGAAGAAAAATCTCGTGGTCTGAATAAAGAAATTTTTTAATTACGGGGAATATATTATCACTTGTTACCCCAATAGTTGATTTCGACATCTCTATATTGAATTTAAAATAACATTCACCACCCGGGACGCGGACGGCTCGTCCGCGATACTCCTTTCACCTTTTATATCAAACCTCGTGCCAAAGCACCATGCCTACATCAGCACTGACAGCCATACTGACATTTTGTCGCAATCAACTATTTGTTTATTAAGGTTTACCCGCATGATTTCTGCGATTCCGATGCATGATAATTGGCATAAATTAATTTGCGCCGGATAAAAATTGCGGTCACTGACACACCACATATATTATGCTGGTACGCGGACGAGCCGTCCGTGTACTAATTGAGAAAATCGCGGACGAGCCGTCCGCGTACCAAAGAGAAAGCGGCAGCATCGGGGATTCACGCGAAATAAAAATTAGGAATAGTTTAAAATCAGAGAAACATTATTCTACAGTGACCGATTTGGCGAGGTTACGGGGTTGGTCAACATCGCAACCTTTTTCTACTGCAATATGGTATGCCAAAAGTTGCAGAGGGATAACGGTCAGCAGTGGTGTGAGCGATTCCTCGGTCTGCGGAATAGTGATAATATCATCGCTCAGTCGGGCTACATTCTTGTCTCCTTCGGTTACGATGGATATGACTTTTGCATGGCGTGCCTTGACTTCCTGTATATTGCTGATAATCTTCTCGTAAGTGCCGCAACGCGGTGCTACGACAATTACAGGCATGTCTTCTGAAATCAGTGCTATGGGACCATGTTTCATCTCAGCTGCGGGATAACCCTCTGCGTGAATGTAACTTATCTCTTTGAGTTTGAGTGCGCCTTCCAATGCAACAGGATAGTTGTATCCCCTGCCGAGATATAGACAATTGAGGGCATCTTTATATCTGACGGCAATGTCATGTATCGCGTCATTTTGTTGCAATATGCTCTCTATCTTTTCGGGGATGGCACCTAATTCCTGAACTAATTTGAGGTATTGCTCTTGCGGTATAGTCTTTTTTTCGCGACCTATCATCAGTGCCAACATGGTAAGTACGGTAACTTGGGCAGTAAAAGCCTTTGTTGAAGCCACACCTATTTCCGGTCCTACATGCGTATAACACCCTGCGTGGGCAGCACGCGGTATTGACGAACCGACCACATTGCATATTCCGAATATAAATGCGCCTTGGCTCTTTGCCAACTCTAAGGCGGCAAGAGTGTCGGCTGTTTCGCCGGATTGCGAAATAGCAATTACCACATCACCTGCATTGATAACCGGCTTGCGGTAACGGAACTCTGAAGAATATTCGACCTCTACGGGTATATGGGCAAATTCTTCTATAGTATACATGGCTATAAGACCGGCATGCCATGACGTTCCGCAGGCTGTGATAATAATGCGTTTGGCATTAACGAACTTGTCCTTGTTGTCAATAAACCCTGCAATGGTGATATTGTTTTGTGCTACATTGACGCGTCCGCGCATTGAGGTGGCAAGAGTAACAGGTTGCTCAAAGATTTCCTTGAGCATAAAATGGGGGTAGCCGCCTTTTTCAATCTGTGAAAGTGTCAGTTCGAGTTGTTTGATTTCGGGTGTCTTTACTACATTTTGCAAAGTCCTCACGCTGACACCTTTGTCACGCTCAAGGCACACAATATCGCCATCGTCAAGATAGATGACCTTATTGGTGTATTCAACTATCGGCGAGGCATCGGAAGCAAGGAAATACTCGTCTTTGCCGATTCCTACAACTAATGGTGATGATTTGCGTGCTGCAATAATCAGGTTGGGGTTGCGGCGGTCAAGCACAGCAATGGCGTATGCGCCAACCACTTGGTTAAGTGCTAATTGCACTGCAGTATGCAGGTCGGTCTGCGACTGAACTTGTGTGTATTCAATCAGTTGTACAAGCACCTCTGTGTCTGTCTGACTGCGGAATGTGTAGCCGTGTTGTATCAGACCTTGTTTGAGAACAGCATAATTCTCGATTATCCCGTTATGTATGATAGCGAGGTTTTCACTTTCCGAATAGTGTGGGTGGGCGTTGATTTGATTAGGTTCGCCGTGAGTAGCCCATCGGGTATGCGCAATGCCTATTGAACCGGTTATGTCGGCATTGGCTGCTGAGGCTTCTAAATCTGCTACTTTGCCTTTGGCTTTATAGATATTAAGGTCGCCACTATTGTTGATAAGTGCCACACCGGCACTATCGTACCCACGATATTCAAGGCGGTGAAGCCCTTTGATTAAAATCGGATAAGCCTCGCGCTTACCTACATAACCTACTATTCCACACATAATTATAAAGTTTATATTCTTTCTTTTATTCTTCTGATTGCCTCTCGCGTGTCATCGTGTGAGGCAAAAGCGGTAAATCGTGCATACCCCTCGCCCGACCTACCAAATCCCACACCCGGGGTGCATACTATTTGACATCTGTCGAGCAACATATCGAAGAATGCCCATGAGTTGATGCCGTCAGGTGTTTTGACCCACAAGTAAGGTGAGTTGATACCCCCATAAACCTCATAACCGACCTTGCTCAACCCCTTTGTGAGAATGTCAGCATTTTGTCGATAATAATTGATATTTTGCAGTAAGCCGTTACGACCGTCTTGTGTATAGGTAGCTTCGGCAGCGCGCTGCGAGATATATGACGTGCCGTTATATTTGGTGCATTGCCGTCTGTACCACGCCGACCGCAGTCCTGTCTCGTGCGGTACTATTGTGTAGCCGCAGCGAATAGAAGTAAATCCGGCACCTTTGCTAAAACTATGAACTTCAATAGCCACTTCTTTAGCTCCTTCAATTTCATATATTGAATGTGGTATATTGCACTCGTTGATATAGGCTTCGTAGGCGGCATCAAATATTATGATACTCTTATGTCGGAGTGCATAATCGACCCATTGCTTGAGTTGAGTGTGTGTCAAAGCGGTGCCGGTCGGATTGTTAGGAAAACATAGATATATGATGTCGGCATGTTTGCATGGCAATTCAGGAATAAAATTGTTCTCTTTTGTGCATGGCATATAGATGATATTGTCCCATCTGTCGTTGACCCATACGCCGGCTCGCCCTGCCATAACGCTTGCATCGACATATGCGGGGTAAACAGGGTCAAGCACTGCCACTGTGTTGTTAGGAGTGAAAAGGTCGCATAAATTACCAAGGTCGCTACCGGCTCCCTCGCTGATAAAAATTTCGTCAGTACTGATATCTACTCCTAATGGTTTGAAATCATTGTCTATAATTGCTTGACGCAGAAAGGAGTAGCCCTCTTCAGGTCCGTAGCCGTGAAAAGTTTGCTCATGTGCCAACTCTTCAACGGCACTATGCATAGCCGATATGATGGCAGCCGGCAGCGGACGTGTTACATCGCCCACACCCATACGCAACAACTTACAACCGGCGTGTTGCGCTTGATAGTCAGCCACACGCTTTTCTATCTCGGTGAAAAGATAATTGTTGCGAAGTTTGTGAAAATGAGTGTTAATATTCATAATCCGTTAAAATGCTAAATTTATGCCTCTCGATTATTCTGTTATGATAGTGTCATCTCGCCGTGAAAGACCTCTGTTGCCTCACCTGTCTGCCATATAGTATTGGTCGTTGTGTCTCGACTGATAATCAACTCGCCGCCTCGAAGATGTACTAAGATTGTTGTATTGCTTGTGAGCAAATCAGTGGTTGCAGCGGCGGCAGCGCAAGCACCCGTGCCGCAAGCCATTGTCTCACCCGAACCACGCTCCCATACTCGCATCGATATTTCGTGGGTGTTAAGCACACTGACAAATTCGACATTTACTCCGCCGGGGAATAAACTATGATGTTCTACTGCTTTGCCGATATGTGATATATCTAACGTGCGTAAATCGCTCATTGACTCAATGACTATATGTGGATTGCCTATGTCTACATATGTGCATTTTATGATATTGCCTAAGACATTGAGTGTGAGTGGTTTTATGTTTGCTTGCCCCATGTCGACACTGACCTGTTCAACCTGACCTTGTTTGGTGTGCAGGTGCAGATGACGAATGTCGGACGGAGTATCAAGTAGAATATCGATATTATTGATTTTGCCGTGTTCATACAGATATTTGCCGATACATCGAGCGGCATTACCGCACATCATGGCTTCTGAACCATCGGCATTGAATATGCGCATGGCCACATCTGCCCTATTGCTCGGTAAGATGAGTACTAACCCATCAGAACCGATACCAAAATGTCTATCGGACAGCCGATGTGCCAAGTCGTTTAGATTCAGTGAGTTTAGCAACTTGAAAACAGACTGTTCGGTGCAATCAACGTATATATAGTCGTTGCCCAGACCTTGCATTTTGGTGAAGGGAATAGTCATGGTTGTTGTGGTTATCTGACAAACATCAGTTCGCGGTATTTAGGCAGTGTCCATATTTCGTCATCGACAATCATTTCCAATTCATCGGCATGGCTTCTTATCTCGTCCATCAACGGTATGATGGTGTCGTGATAAGCAATGGCTTTGTCGCGCTCGTTGGCAATGCGGTTGGCTTTATGGCGGGCCTCGGTCATTCGGTCAACACCTTCTATAATTGCCCCTGCATGATGTTCTATCCGGCGTATAATACTATAGTCCTGCTCGTTAAGCAAACGAACTTCATCTTCTGTGAATACCTGTTTTACAGCCAACACGTTTTGCAGCAGCATGGTTTGGTAGCGTTTTGCAACCGGCAGAGCATGATTTGTAACCAAATCGCCCAATACGCGACTTTCAATTTGTACTTTTTTCGTATATGTTTCCCATTTGACCTCGCAACGAGAATGTAACTCTTCCTCTGTGAGTACACCTGTTGTTTTGAACATGTTTATCACTTCAGGTTGCAAGTAACGGTCGAAAATAAGCGGCACACTTGTTTCGCAGTCTAACCCGCGTTTTGCTGCCTCTGTTTTCCAATCTTCACTATAGCCGTTGCCATCAAAACGTATTGATTTACATGCAACAATATTCTTTTTTATAACAGCGAACAACGCTCTTTCTTTGGGCTCGCCTTTGGCAATCAAACCGTCAACATCCTGTTTGAACAGCATTAACTGTTCTGCCACGGCTGCATTGAGAGCTAACATGGCTGCACCACAGTTGGCTGAAGAGCCTACTGCGCGGAACTCAAACCTGTTGCCGGTAAAGGCAAACGGTGAAGTACGATTGCGGTCGGTGTTGTCCAACAGTATCTCCGGAATGTTGGCAACACCGAGTTTCATCTCCTTTTTGGCATTGATTATGATTCCTTTGTCTGCTGATGCGTGTTCGAGAATGTCCAAAACCTCAGTAATCTGTTTGCCAAGAAAGACGGATATTATGGCAGGCGGAGCCTCGTTTGCACCGAGACGGTGAGCATTGGTAGCCGAGGAAATAGAGGCTTTAAGCAGACCGTTGTATTTCTGTACAGCCATAAGTACATTTACAAGGAAAGTAACAAACTGCAGGTTCTGATACTGGTTTTTGCCCGGTGCTAGAAGGTTAACTCCTGTGTTGGTTTGCAACGACCAGTTGCAGTGCTTACCGCTACCGTTCACTCCGGCAAAAGGCTTCTCGTGGAGCAGCACGCGAAAATGATGTTTGCGGGCAACACGATCCATAATCGACATTACCAATAAGTTATGGTCGTTTGCAAGATTGACGTCCTCAAATACAGGTGCCATCTCAAACTGGTTGGGAGCCACCTCGTTATGGCGCGTCTTGACAGGAATGCCAACTTTCAAAGCCTCATGTTCCAAATCCATCATGAATGCAAGTACGCGCTCGGGAATGGCACCGAAATAATGGTCCTCCAACTGTTGGTTCTTTGCGCTCGAATGACCCAACAATGTGCGACCTGTCAGAACTAAATCCGGTCGGGCAGTAAATAAATCTTCGTCCACAAGAAAATACTCCTGTTCCCAACCTAAATTGGCATGTACATGGCGCACATTCTTGTCGAAATACCAACAAACCTCGCGTGCTGCCTTGCATAATGCTGCGGTGGAACGGATTAACGGAGTCTTGTAATCCAATGCCTCGCCTGTGTATGCTACGAAAATAGTCGGAATACATAATGTGTCGCCAATCAGGAAAACGGGGGATGAAGGATCCCATGCCGAATAGCCGCGTGCTTCAAAGGTATTACGTATTCCGCCACTCGGGAATGACGATGCGTCAGGTTCTTGCTGGTATAGAGCACTGCCGGAAAAGAACTCAACAATCGAACCGTCTCGGCGCAAGTTGAAAAACGCATCATGTTTTTCTGCCGTGCCGCCTGTCAGAGGCTGAAACCAGTGTGTATAATGTGTCGCACCACGCTCCATAGCCCATTTGCGCATACCTATTGCAACGGTATCTGCTATGTCGCGACTTATAGTACGACCATTGTCAATATCATCGAACAATTGTTCCAACACGTTTTCAGCAATGTATTCTTTCATCCGCTCGCGTGTAAATACATCCTGCGCAAAATGTTCGCGCAGCTTGAATTCAGAATGTTCTATCGTCACGGGTTCATGACTTGTTGCCCGCTCTAAAGCATGAAATCTGTTGTTCATATATGTAGTACTTTGTTTACAATCGGTTGCCAATAGTCAGTTTTAAGCCAAGTGCCATCAATTTTTATGTCAAGGAAATTTTCTATAACAAATATCCGATGACAAATTCATCTCATTGATGGAAAATTTAAAATTTAATCGGATTAAATTAATTTTTAAACCGCAAAATTACGCTAAAAATTTAAAACAACCAAATTAATTTGCAAAAATTACGTCATTTTATCTATAGGCAAGGCTTCGCACTTGCTTTATCAATCATTTTGGTGTTGCATAAAACCGTCTCATTATTTTGTAACTTACGTAACCCGTGTAACATTAATTTGGCACTTCGATGGTGTAGATGTGCAGGTCGATGCAACGACATGCAAGATGCTTGCACCCGGAGCGCGGACGGCTCGTCCGCGGTTTGGAGTGCAAACGGCTCACCCGCTATTTGGAGTGCAGATGGCTCGTCTGCGGTTTTCGACTTGCTCCAGCCCTGTCAGTTTGCGCATAAAAATTGCCCGACTGCATAGCAGACGGGCAAGATGTGTAAGAGAAACGTGCAGGATTATTCTGCAGCAGCTTCAGCGGCAGGAGTTTCCTCTGCGGGTGCCTCTTCAGCAGCGGCAGCCACTTGAGCCTCCATAGCCTCCTGTTTCTTCTTTGCTACTTCAGCAGCTTTAGCTTTGTTTGCCTCAACTTCTTGAGCGTGGAGAGCCTTGGCAGCATCAGCTTTTTTACGGGCTTCACCCTCAGCTATCTTGCCGTTTTTCTTTGCCTTTTCTGCTTTCCATGCCTCGAACTTGCGTTGAGCGGCAGCTTCATCAAAAGCACCTTTGCGAACACCACCTTGAAGGTGTTTCATCAGCAGAACACCCTCGTCGGAAAGAATATTATGAGCAGTGTCAGTCGGTTGGGCACCAACATTAATCCAATACAAAGCACGCTCGAAATTGAGCTGAACGGTTGCAGGATTTGTGTTAGGATTGTATGAACCGAGACGTTCAATGAATTTACCATCGCGAGGAGCGCGACTGTCAGCCACTACAATGTGGTAATACGCATAGTCCTTATGACCAAAGCGTTGCAGGCGGATTTTTGTTGCCATATTAAATGTTGTTATTAGTGGCGCACACGTGCGCCGGAGTTAATAATATTGCTTTTTCCCGAAAAGCGACTGCAAAATTACAACTTTTTTTCCACTCTGCCAAATTTCCTCGCAGATTTTTCACAATTTAGCGTCAAGGCGTCAAGAGTAAGGACAAAGGACTTGCCGCCGCTTGCCACTAATAGACTGATATATGTCTGCAGACACTATCGTTTGCCGACTTTCGAAAAACCGCATTTGCGTATCACATCCTCACTCGTAGCCTCAAAATACAAAGTCGTCATATCATAAACATATACTTATCTCGCCGCCTATGCCCTGTTTGGTATGCGCAAAAAACAAGAAAACGAACCCTTATTTGACCTGTTTTGTGTCAGTGCGTATCTGCGACTATCTGCATGCCTGTTTGATACATTTTTTCGATGGCATAGTTCTTGAATTATGGTAAAATTGAAAGTAAAAAAAATACATATTTTAACATTAAAATGTGTTATATGACATAATTTTTGTACACATAATATAGATAAAATATAGACAATTTGACATGAACAGCAATAATATATATATAATAAAATGTTGATAATAAATCAAATTTCGCCACGAAATACTAATTAGAAACTAATCTGCCTTGTTTGTTCACATTTATTAACATATTAATTGAGAAAAAAATATTAATTTTGCAGACGTAAAAGAGTGCATAAAAATTTACAAGTTTTTTATCTTTTGTAATAGTTGTAAAGCGTTGAATTTTAACACAATAATTAACTGCTGGAATTACTTTTCAGAAAAAAGTTGAGACGAATCTGATTTAATCCGTATCAAATTCGTTTTATATGTGGGGATAATTTTTTTGCGTTTCAAATAAGGGTTCCGTTCTTTTGACCTGCTTTTGAGAAATAATCCCTTTGTTACACAGACTAATAACGATAATTTAAATGATACATTTCGCGTTGAATAATACTCTTTGAGGCAAATGAGACTCTTTGAATTTAATGTTACTTGAATCTAATGTTACGTTTCGCGTTGAATGATATTGCTTGATAATGACATTTGTTTTAACATATATTACTTGGGATGTGTCACCTTTCATTTATGAGGGCGAACATTTCGCTATTAGTTGGTATGGGACGTTATGGACGCTCGGATTGATAGGTATGCTCATCACCCTGCTTGTGACCTTCAAACATGATGGTGTACCCTCGCAATATGCACTTATCACATTTATGGTGTCGTTGGTGTGTGTTATATTCTTCGGACATCTGTTTCAGGGGCTGTTTTATGAATGGGATTACCTGCCGGACAATCCTGCCCATGCGTTCGGTACCGAGTGGCATTATCGCAACTATTATTTCGAGCATCCGTGGAAGTTTTTCGACTTTGCCCACGGCGGTTTTGCAAGTCACGGGGCTATTGTGGGAGTATATGTATCCGGAGTTTTGTTGGCAAAATGGATGCAAGTAAATGCATTTCAAGTAATAGATCGAGGCATTATGGGGCTTGATATTGTTGGAATTACTGTTCGCCTCGGAAATTTCTTTAATTCGGAAATATATGGTATCCAAACTACTTTGCCTTGGGGTGTCGTTTTTGAGGGTCAAACCATTCCGGCTCATCCAACGATGTTCTATGAAATACTAATTTTTGCCATTGCCCTCTTAATAGGTTGGTGGCTGTATCTTTACAAAGATGGAGGAAAATATACAGGTGTTATATCAGGAGTTATGTTGTTGTTTATCATGATTTTGCGTTTGCTCGTAGAATTTATTAAACTTCCTCAAATGGGTATTGAACAAGGATGGATACTTAATATGGGACAAATACTATCAATTCCATTTATCCTATTAATGCCTTTACAGATAAAGAAAGCTATACAACGTGGAATGATAAATCTCAATGCATTTTGTGACAAAAAGATAATTACAAAGTCGAAACATAAAAGAAAATAATAATGCAATACAAAAGGTGGTTATATTTGTTACTTTTAATTCCACTTACGCTAACGTGGTTCGGTGTTTTGCTGGAATTACCTGTTTGGGTTGGATATAGAACGAGTTGGTCTGCCGGTTTTTGGATAGCACTTTTTAGTGCCACCTCTTTTGAATCTGATGCCCTAATGGGCTATATCAAATTCGGCGTAGCACCTCTGATGATTCTAACTACCATTATGTATTTGGTGGGATGTTGGGCTATGTGGAGAGCATCTAAATCGTTGAATTTAGGGACAATATTAATCACATTGATTGCAATTACAGTACTATTATTACCTTTTGTTATACCCAATACTCCTGCAAGTTTAGTATCTGAAGCTATTGGAGCAGTAAAACAAACTAACTATATAAAGAAACATAATGGAGATAGTTATAATTTCACATACAATGCTTGTCATCGGGAGAAGAATGGTCAACCGGAACTATATGTATTTGCGCTTGGAGAGTCATTGAGATATGATAATCTGTCCCTTAATGGGAGATATAATAGACATACAACACCCCTACTGGAGAGACAAGAAGCATTGTGCTTGTATTCGAATTATTACTCGACGGCAACATTAACTCAATATGCATTACCAATTTTATTAACAGGAGTCTCTCCTGAAAATTACAGACAACACTTTGAGCGCAAGACTTTCATATCTCCATTTCATGAGGTAGGCTTCTATACAGCACTTGTTACTCATCACGAACAGCTATTGAATACCAATTTATTTGCTTATTTGAAAAATGATTTTGATACAATAATAGTGGTGACACACGATAGTTTGATTGCTCCAACTATACAGTCGATTGTTCAAATAGAAGGGGATGTATTTATAATGGCACACTATCTCGGAAATCATTTCTTTTACAACAATCATCCTGATGATTATTATAAATGGTTGCCAGATTATAACTTGACCCCAGAGGCAAAAAATGATAGTCTGTTTTGGAACGCATACGATAATAGTGTCCTATATACCGATAAAATACTTGTAGATGCAATAAAAATAGTAGAAGCCACTCACAAACAAAGTGCACTACTTTTTACAAGTGATCATGGAGATTACTTAAAGGAATATATTGGTGGTCATGGGATGTCCCAAAATCCTACCAAAGAGGAATACCATGTACCGTTGATGGTATGGTATAGTGACAAATATAAAGAAGCATACCCTGAAAAGGTGGCAAACGTGATAAAACATAAAGACGAACCCGTCTGTGCCGACCATGTGTTTTGGTCAATGCTTGATATGGCAAACATCCGGATAGACAGCACATTGCAACAAGGCGGAATGTCTATCTTTGGCGACACCATGTTGCCACACCAACGAACACTCCTCTTACCCGATGGCAGAAGCGTCAAGACGTTAGATTGATAAATACATTAGTTCTATTTGTAAAATTAGTTGACACAAACATATCTGTTTCATCAGTTAAATCTGTGGATAGAACAAAGCCGCAAGGCAAAAGTGACCTTTGACATATTGGATTACCGAAAAATAGTACGAGTTTAAGCCAAAAGTGTAAAAAAAATACATAGTTTTGACACAAACTCATTGCCGGTTCAAAATAAATTTGTAATTGTTGCGGCATAAAAGTTGGAAAAGTAACATAATTAAGCTTAAATCGTGTTGGAAAAGTAACGCGATTAGGTGAAATTCCTAATTGAAAAATAACAATGATACAACGCAAGTTAGACAACATTATTGAGAATCACTTCGTTAACAACAAGTCAGCCTTGTTGCTAACAGGAGCTCGGCAAGTAGGAAAAACCGTTGCCATCCGCAAGTATGCTCAAAAGCATGATTTGAATCTAATAGAGATAAATTTTTATGAGGACGAAAATGCCAAAAGCATATTTGAAAAAGCCAAGGATGTAAAAGATGTCTTACTGCGTTTAAGTGCATATATCAACAAACCTTTGATAAAAGGGCAGACTTTGATATTCTTCGATGAGGTGCAGCGATATGCCGACATCATAACATGGATTAAGTTTTTGGTTGACGAAGGCAGTTACAAGTATGCCTTAAGTGGCAGCCTGCTTGGTGTTACGCTCAAGGATATTCGCAGTGTGCCGGTAGGATATATGGCGGTACAAGAAGTTTATCCTCTTGATTTGCGCGAGTTTTCAAGTGCAATAGGCGTAAGTGATGCCGTCATCCGTTCTCTTGAAGAGGCATGGCAGAACCGAACACTTGTTGATGAGGTCGTACACGAAAGCATGATGCGCGTTCTGATACTCTATCTGCTTACGGGCGGTATGCCTGCTGTAGTGCAGACATATATAGATACTAACGACATGCAGGCGGTCAGGGCTAAACAAAATGAAATCTTAGGTTTGTATAAATGGGATATTGCGCAATACGACCCCGACAATAAGCTCTACATCAACGATATCTTCAGTCTTATACCTTCGGAACTTAATGCAAAGAACAAGCGTTTCATCCTGAAAAACATGAATGAGCATCGGCAGTTCTCTCGACATGAAAATGGTTTTGTTTGGTTGCGCGATGCAGGCGTGGCATTGCCGACATACAATGTGGCGGAACCGGTTGCCCCTCTCAAACTCAACGAGAATCATTCTTTGTTCAAGTTGTTTCAGAATGATGTCGGACTTCTTACCGCCCGGTATGCAAGCGGAATAGCAATTCGGATGTTAAATGGCGAACTGACAATCAACTATGGGGCTATATTTGAAAATTTTGTCGCGCAAGAACTGAAGGCACAGGGTTGGGATTTGTATTATTACAACAACAAAAAATTTGGTGAAGTGGATTTTCTGCTTGAGCGAGATGCCACGATTCTTCCGATTGAAGTCAAAACAGGTAAAGATTATGCCAGACATCAGGCTCTAAATAATTTATTAAGTCAGCATGAATACGGCATTGATGAAGCAATCGTATTTTGTCAGAGCAATATACAAACTAAAAATAATGTTTTATATGCTCCCGTATATATGATAATGTTTCTTACCCGACAGCAACCTATACATCCTATGATATATAAGCTTAATCTCGAAGCTCTCAGATAATTAAATTCTTTACGATAACAATAAGTATAATAAGTCAATATATTTGGCTGTTTCGTTTTTTTTATATACTTTTGCAGCGAATTATATTTTTATTGCTTTCTAATAATTATAAAATGATAAAATTATGAGGACTATATCTAATCCGTTTGTTATCAGTGGTTATGAAGGTGCAAATTATTTCTGTGACAGAAAAGAAGAAACAGCTCAATTAGCGCATGAAATAGCCAATGGCAACAATGTGGCATTGATAGCAACACGCCGTATGGGGAAAAGCGGACTGATAGAACATTATTTCAGTATGCCTGAAGTACAAGAAAAGTATTACACTTTTTTCATCGACATATATGACACTCTATCCCTTCGAGAATTGGTTCAGAAACTGAGTCGTGAGATATTGATGCGTCTTAAACCATACGGCGCACGTGTGTTGCAACGCTTTTGGGATACGATGCGCTCTATTCAGCCCGGAATAAGTTTCTCGCCTCTCGGCGAGCCAAGTTTCAATGTCCAGATAGGTGATATTCAAGAGAGCGAAACTACTTTAGATGAGATTTTCCGCTATTTAGAGTCAGCTGATAAACCTTGCATTGTTGCAATTGACGAGTTTCAACAGATAGGTCTGTTTTCAGAAAAGAATATAGAAGCCAAACTTCGTACATATGTGCAACATTGCCATAATGCACAGTTTATTTTCTCCGGAAGCCAACGACATACGATGAGTGCAATGTTTACGAATGCATCAAGACCTTTTTATCAAAGCGTTTCAATCATGCACTTGGAGAGTATCAGTATCGAGAGTTATGACACCTTTGCGAAGTCTTTGTTTGAGGAAAATAATCGCAAATTGTCAGACGGAGTAACAGAGCAGGTGTATGCTATCAGTCAAGGAGTAACATGGTACACTCAAAAATTGTTTAACACGCTGTTTGCAGCCACTCCTGAAGGCGGATTCTGCGAGCCGGAACAAGTGCAAGAGGCATTGGTATATATTACTAAAACCCAAGCATATAGTTATGAAGAGATATTATTTCGCATGCCGGAAAAGCAAAAGATGGTACTGATCGCCTTAGCGAAAAACGGTCCTACTCAAAAAGTTACATCGGCTTCATTTGTGCGTAAGTATAGTTTGCAATCAGCAAGTACGGTGCAGTCTGCTATGCGAGGACTGTTGGAGAAAGATTTTGTCACCTATGAGAAAGGCATCTATTCCGTATATGATATTTTCTTTGCCTACTGGCTGCAAAACACTTATTGAAAATACATTTGCGATAGACTTTTGAGATAATATCCATTACTCAAATTAAGCGGTAATCCAAGATGTGGAATTGAAAAACCACAAACGGCTTACCGCTTTTTGTGCGCGATATTTAGTTGAGAGTTGAAAGTTGAGAGTTGAAAGTTGAGAGTTGAGAGTTGAGAGTTGAAAGTTGAAAGTTGAGAGTTGAAAGTTGAGAGTTGAGAGTTTTGTAGAAAATGTGAAATTAGTTCAATTAGTAAAATTAGTTGACATAAAATAATCTGTTTCATCAGTTGAATCTGAATAACAGAACAAAGCCGCAAGGCAAAGCGATATTTGACATATTGAGATGTAAAATCTACAATTTACGATTTTAGCAAATATTCAGTTGCAGGGACACACTTGACTTGTTTGCCATCAACTTCGATGGTACGGCGCTGACCATACATCATTACAAGTGTGAGATTGTCACAACCGATTACCTTACTTGCTTTTATGAGATTGCCAACCTCGCGGTTGTAGAGCTTGACTGAAGGGTTTCGGAAATCGTATGTAACCTGTACTAACTCTGTCACCTTATATGACTTAACTACAGCGAAATCCACCTCATAATCGCGGTCGTACTTAAGATAGTATAGGTCAGAAAAATCTGCTCGCGTTCGCTTCTTAAGAAAGAGTGCAACGGCATTTTCAAGACGCAATCCAAGACTTTCTGTTTGAAGTGCATTTTCGCGTGCTGACACAAAAGCCAAGTCAATAGAGTAATACTTACACAATGATCTGCGGTCGCGGTTCTTAAACGATAATCGCGGCACAGAGCAAACCAAATAAGCATTGGTTAAGTATTCTACATATTTCTTCACAGTGTTAACTGAAGATAACTTGAGTTTGTCCATTATCATTCTCAACGACTGCTCTTGCGCAAATTCATCTAAAAGCAGATTAGCAATATCTTTCAGCTGATTGGGATAGCGCACTTTATATCTGCGACAAATATCTTTTTCGATGATAGCATTGAATAACGACAATATATAAGTGCGGTGTTCGTTCTCTTTCAAGACAAATAGTTCGGGGAGTCCGCCGGAAAATAGATATTCAACGAGAGCATTGTCCCTAAGAGCATTTGCGAGAGTAGTATATGAATCCGTATCAACACTTTTCATCTTGCAGTATTCCGGAAAACTAAAGGGATATAACTCTATTTGATGATGTCTTCCGGTTAAATGCGTGGCAAGTTCCTCTGATAGCAGATTAGCGTTACTACCTGTAATAATGATGCGTTTGCCCTGTCGCAACATTCGGTTGACAAAGAGCTCCCAACCTTTGATATTTTGAATTTCGTCGAAATACAAATGCGTCAAGTCGCCGTTAATATGATACAAGGCTGTAAGGATGGCATCGAAATCGTTACTCGTCAGTTGTGCAAGACGGTCATCATCAAAGTCAACATAACCGAAGTTATTACCTGAGGATAACATGGTCTGTTTACAAAGAGTCGATTTACCACTTCTGCGCACACCAATAACTATTTGCGCTAAAGTGCTATCAAGATTTATCCGGCTCTGTTCTGCACGATAAATACAATTCGCCGAGTCGAATTGCTGCAACTCTGCTTTTTGCTCCGACAAAATAAGTTCTAAATCAATATTCATATCTTCACTTGTTTTAGAAATTCGGTGCAAAGATACAACAAATTATTGAATAAACTGCACATTTTCGCAAAATTCTGCGCCCCGAACTGCACATTTTCGTAAAATTCTGTGCCACGAACTGCACATTTTCACAGGATTTCATCTCAATATTTCAAGTAAACAACCCAACATTATTGAAACTAAAAATACTAAAAAGATATGAGCAGAAAGATTTTATTCATGAGTAATTCGAAGCTGACAACTTTTTCTATTGGTTTGTTATTGGCTGTGTTCTGCACTATCGGTATGTCGTTCACGCCGGTGGAGGAGGAAGAGATTGTCGTGGAACAAAACGACTCAACGGGCACTACTACAAAAAAGGTGATACATAGGGCACATTGGACATGGAAAGAATCAGGGTGTACAAGCGACACCCCATACTGGAGTAACACTGTAGATAAAGCGGAAACTTCTGTTCAAACAAGAGGTAATGGCTCTGTGACCATTTCGACGACAGAAATAGACAATGTAACATCTCCGTCGACCGGTTCCCCACGTTCGGTGACCTCCGATACTTCTTCAGGAAACACTGCAACAATCGCTTGGAACAGTGGATTGACGGAATCAACGAACGATTCAAAACAAACATATTCTGAAACTGTCATTGCTGAGGCTCATAAAAAAACATTTACTATAAGTGCAACACCTGCGAACGATGATTACTATTTCGCAGGATGGGGTACGACTACATCGGAATCCAGCATTGATAATTATGACAATCCGAGAGAAATAATATCCAATATGAATATTACGGGTTACACAGAAACCAGTAATTCCACCGCACCATCTTCTCCGAATTATTCAAACACTGCTTATAAAGAGACATATTATGCTTTTTTCAAAGCGCGTGTTCCGGTAGATATTACACTTAAAGTACCGACAAACGGAACTATTTCGTTTTCATACAAAAATGTCGCAACGACAACAGTTGTTTCAGAAACGACATTTAATACCAAGTACGATGTTACTCTCGCAGCCATTCCCGATGAAGGATATGCATTCTTCGGATGGTACACGCTAAACGGTTCTACAGAAAATTACATTTCATATGCGAATCCGAGTACTCGTACATATAAAGAAAATACCACAATCTATGCAAAATTTATTCCTGTAGGTCAAGCAACATATAATATCAAAGGTACAGGACAATATTACTATGATTTGAACCGTGCATGTTCGGAAGCATCTTCATCTTCCTCTAAAATTGTATATCCTGTGCAAGATGGAAAAGTTCCTGTCGGTAATTACACTATTCCTTCAGGAGTAACATTGCTCATCCCGTATAACAGCAGTAACACTAATCAGACGACTCCAACTGTTGTGACCACAGCTGCTGCTTTAAGCCCATATAGGATGCTGACTCTGCAAAACGGAGTAAACATAACATGTAACGGCAATATATGTGTTGGTGGACAAATTATGTCTGCGGGAGGTGCCAAGGCTTCCGCCTATCCAACCGGCGCTTGCGGAGTCCTTGACATGTCAAAAGGAGGATATATTCAATTGAATAGTGGCGCAAAGTTATATTGCTGGGGCTTCATAAAAGGGCAAGATATGGAGCAGGGTAATAATACAGCAGGAGCCGGCACTATAACTGCCAAATCAGGTTCTGTCGTATGGGAAATGTTTGCAGTAGGAGACTGGCGTGGCGGCTCTGCTTGTCTAACTATATATAGTAATAGTTCCAGTTGGAAATTCTTCCCGTTTCAAAGTTATACCATTCAGAATATTGAGATACAAACCAAGTATGAATATGGAGCTACCCTCAGTAATTATACCAATGTATATGGGGATGGTCATACAAACGCAGGTTCTTTCCCTTTGATCGGGAAAGAGAATACGTTGTTTTTGATGAAATCCGGTTCAACTGTAAAGAAATGGTATGACCCAACTACTGATTTAGTTTGCTACGAAATGACCGGCGATACCCAACTCAATGAACTGAATGTTGACGTAGACATTACAACAGTCAGTTCCAGCGATTATAATCTGCCCATTTCAAGTAGTATGCATATCATTATGAATAGTGATGCTACTATATCCAAACCGATGTTGGTACAGGCTGGTGCTGTTATTGAAGTCAAGTCCGGATATACTCTTACCTGTTCATCGAATGTGTATATTTTTGACAAAGACAACTGGGGAGAGTATTGCTACAAGAAATACTACTACACGATGACCAATCTCTCGAACCATAAGAATCGCGGTAACGGCACATCGAATGAACTTATCGATGATGCGAAACTGATTATTGACGGGACTTTAAAAGTCACAGGCAAACTTTACACAACCGCAGGTGGCGCTGATATAATGAGTAACGGCGGTGGAGTAATTACCTTCTCAACACTCCCGTCTGCTACGAATATAGTTATGTGTACAGATGTCTCAACAAATGAAAATGTGGCAGTCGCGTCAGCCAACTTGCATAATGAAGATGACAGCTACACACAAGTTAAAGAACACAATTCTACTTTCTACAATGTCAACGGTCGCTGGTTCGTTAGTGGTAAACAGAGGGAGAAGTCAGACCATACATACGACTTTACATATATATCAAGTGGTGCGGTAAGCGGAACTGGCGGAGACACTACCAAAACATCTGCCGTCTATTCGTGGGATAAAAAAGCGGCATTGAATCTTACTCAAAAATGGCACAATGTTTCTATTGACGCTTGTTCGAACTGGTGGGTAGGTACTGATACATATTTCTACAATTGGACAGAAAACTCCGATTGGCATCAGTTTATTCCTACCGCAACAGAAGGCATGTATAGCGGTTCGAACAATAAGATTTACACAAAGACAGATTGCGCTTGGGAAGAATTAGGAGAGACGGACATTAACTGTCTATATACTATCGGTGGTGTGAAGAAGGCGCTGGTAGATGGTCAGTTCATTGCCTTGGAAGCCAACAATAACGACCCCGCATATCATCTCGCTTCCGATCCAACCAAATATTATATCTGTTTTGAGGGCTGCAACTGGCATGAAGCGACAAAATATCCGGATGAATACAAAGCATACATCGTTGACGAGAATACCTATATATGGTATGAAGACAAATGGATAAATGTCGAAAGAAAAGCACCATTTTTCTATACCATAGATGAGACCAATGTGCCCACTTACTATGAATACCTTGGCGGAGACTGGGTGCTTGCTGATCCATACGTACGCGTGGTTGACGGATTAGAAAACCGTACATACTGGTTCTTTGCAGATGCTATGACATTTGCTTCCAACGCCTTAAGAAAAGCGCCTGTAATAACTGTATTACGTGATATTACCGACATCACAACAGCCGTGTCATACACCAAAGTAAATGGAACTTGTACTCTTGACTTGAACGGGCATACCATTACCGGCTATGTAAGCAGTATGATTACGGTCAATGCCACCGGTTGTACATTCACCATCACGGATAATTCAACAAGCGGAAATGGAAAGATAAATCTTGTGTTCTCGGCTAATAACTCACGCCGCCGTGCGCTTTACGTGCAAAAAGGACATGTGATATTGAATAGCGGTACCATATCCTCTACCAATACGTTGGCATATTCTTCTACTAATACGAAGCCGTATGCAGAAGGTGTATTAGTGGCAAGCGGACAGCAATTTACAATGAATGGCGGACGAGTTGAAGTTAGTTCCGCAATCAACCCTTATGGTATTGAAGGTGCTTCCGGTACGCCGACTATAACCATCAATGGTGGTACGTTGGAGACTATAGCAGAAACAAAAGATTCTCCATATGCTGTATTCGGATACGGCACAATCAATGTCAAAGGAGGGACAATAAATGCTATAGCCAAAGCGAGTTCTACCGCAATCGGTGTATATGTTTACGGTAGTTCTTCTTATCAAGGAACAGCAAACATATCCGGTGGTACTATCTTAGCGCGAGCAACGAGTAGTGCTCAAGGAGCTCGCTGCTGGGGATCTGCTACCGTTACAGCAGACTATAGTGCAGAGACTCCTGACAACACGCCGAAAGCACGCTATTATGCAAACCTGAATATCACTGGTGGTACTATTACAGCTGAATGTACGACAGGTTCTACTTGTTACGGTGTCCTATCTTATGGAACAACAGAAATTTCAGGAGGCACAATTACATCAACTGTTCAGAAGAGTAATCAAACTACAGCTTATGGAGTTGATGTAAGCGGAGGTACTACTACAATTAAGTCTGGCGCAAACATAACTGCAACCGCTCCAAAAACAGCTTATGGTGTATGTTGTACCGGTGCAAACGGTGACTCTAATAGAGGATGGCCGCATGTAGGAGAAGTGAATATAACAGGAGGAACCATCACTGCCAACACCACGAACACAACAACTGCCTATGGTTTGCTTGTCACAGGGGCGACATGGACTATCAATAAAACAAATGATTACAAAGTATTCAATGGAGACTATGCCTCAGCAGGAACGGCAATCGTTACCGGCGGGACATTCATCGCAAATGCGAAGACAACACTAGCCCGAGGTATTGCTGTTGCAGCAACAAAGACTTTAAATGCAGCAAGTGCTACTCCCCAATGTACCATAAATGGCGGTTATTACAGAATGTCAGGGACAGGAGATGTGTTGGGATGTAATGAATCTGCTGATGCTGCTAACTTCCAAATTAACGGCGGTTACTACAGCCACGATGGCAATCTTGATACATACGCTGTTTCTCCAAAACATTCTGTGGAACTACAAAAGACAGACGCCAACTATGACCCGTACTTCTACAAGGTAGCCGAATCGTATAATGTCACCTTCAAAAACGGTGATGAGGTACTGCAATCAAGCTATCAGGAAAAAGGCAAGACACCCGTCTATAACGGTGATGCCCCGACAAAAGCAAGTACGACAACCACCTCGTATATCTTCGACGGATGGTCAACTTCTGACGGAGGTTCTGTAGTGTCACCGCTGCCCAATGTGACCTCTGCCGGCGCTACATACTATGCACACTTCGCAGAGACTACGCTCAAATATACCGTCTCTTTCGATGCCAAGACCAACGGCGGAGCAGAAGAGACTGCGGTTATATACGTAGAGCCTAATTCAGGAGTCGGCACTCTGCCCTCTGCAACCAAAACGGGTTACACCTTCAACGGCTGGTACACTGCCGCTTCGGGAGGCACAGCGATAACTGCCGCTACCGTGCCTACGGGCGATGTAACATACTATGCTCAGTTCACCGTTAACACATACACTTTGACATACGAACTCGGAGACGGAAAAGTAGCTACAAAAGGTACGCCTATCCCTGCTAAGAACAAGACAGGGACTCAGAGTTCAGCTGTCGCTTATGGCACAGCACTTACCGCTCCCGTCGTCACACGCACTGGTTATACATTCAGCAAGTGGGAACCTTTAGTGGCTGCAACAATGCCGGCAAAAGCGGTGACTTATACACCTATTTGGACACCCAACACCAACACCGCATACACCGTTAAGCACTACCAGCAGAATGTCGATGGCACATACCCGACTGACCCGACAGAGACTCAGTCGTACACCGGAACGACAGGAGCAAGCGTTACACCTGCGGTTAAGTCATACGACGGTTTTAGTTCTCCTGCAACTCAGACGAAGACCATAGCCGCTGATGGTTCTATGGTAATAGAATATCAGTACTCCCGTCTGCACTACACCATCACCCTTGACGCTGCCACCAACGGTGGCACAAGCGACCTGCCTTCGATAGAGGTGATACACGGCGCCACGATAGGAACGGTGCCGCCCGATGCCCAGAAAGGTTGCAACGACTTCACAGGCTGGTTTACCAAGCACGTAGGCGGAGTTAAGATTACATCCTCGTTCCTTATCGAGTACAACCCCAAGACTCTGTATGCGCAGTTTTCTTCAGAGGTGCGCAAATACACCATCGCCTATGCACCCGGCACTGATGGTACGGGCTCGGTGGCATCCACAGTCAAGACCTGCGATGTGAGCACGACACTCTCAAGCAATACTTTCACCCGCACCGGCTACACACAGACCGGCTGGAGCCTGACCGACGGCGGAGAAAAAGCCTACGACCTCGGTGGCACCCTCACCGAAAACAAGTCGCGGACATTGTATCCGTTCTGGACAATTAATACATATCAGATAAAGTTCGTGGCGGAAGACGGGACAACCAACTTAGGTGATTATCCGAAGTCCGTCAGCCACGGCTCGGCGGTGACGGCACCAGAAGAGCCCGCTAAAGCCGCTGACGCAACCAATGTATATACTTTCGCCGGATGGTCGGATGGCACAAACACATACGCATCCGCCGACATACCCGTGGCAACAGCTGCAATCACATATAGAGCCACCTATAACTCTGTACCCACCGTAGCCTCAGTCACCGTCGGCGGCGCAACCACGTACTATGGCACGCTGCAAGAAGCATTTGACTACGCAGCCGATAAGACTACTCCGACAATAACGGTACTGAAAGATATAGCCTTATCTGCAAAAGTAACCTATAACAACACTTCCACTACCACCGTTACTTTCGACCTTAACGGACATACCATTTCGGGTGGAGTGAACCAATTATTCTATCTTACAGCACCATCAAATGCCGGAACATTTACAATAAAGAGTAGCGTAGAGGGAGGACAAATCAAAAACGTACTATCTTCCAATGCCACAAGGTATTGTGTATATGTATATAATGGTACTGTCAATTTGCAGAGCGGTACTATCTATATGCAAAACACAAATACCGGTACAAGCGTTACTGCCTACGGAGTTTCTGTTAGATCATCACGTAAATTCAATATGACCGGAGGCAAAATAGAAATTCATTCCACACGCTCGGCGTATGGTGTCTATAGTAATGGTACGACCAATATTTCCGGAGGAGAAATAGAGGCTGTCGAGACATCAAGAGGAAATTGCACTGCCGTATATTCAGTCAATGGCACAACTACCATAGAGGATGGTGCAGAATGCAGTGCTACCGGTACAAACAATGTTTATGGCGTGATTGTAGGAGGCGCTACTCCGGGAACAGATGGTACTTTGTACAATGGAAAACTGATAGTTAACGGCGGCTCGTTCACCGCAAAAGCTACAGGCGCGTCAGGCACAGCCTATGGTGCATATTGTACGGGAAATACAAGACCCATCAATTATGACGGTACCAAACCCGGGAACTTTGCCGATGCAGGTACTTTGACCATCAAAGGCGGTAAGTTTACCGTTGAAGGTGCAACAACATACGGTGTTGGCACAAAAGCAGCGGTCTCCATTCAGAGTGCTGTAGATGCAGATGGAAATACTTCGACATACGCAAAAGCATCTGCTACACCGAAAACCACTATTACGGGTGGCAAGTTCGAGGTGAAAGGTACTTCTACCAAAGCTGCTGTTAACACCACTGCTACAGCTTCAAATTTACTTATTCAAGGCGGCTGGTATAGTGTGAATACCAACCTCGCCACTAAATACACTCAGCCGACCAAGACAAGCACCAACTATTGGGTATTCGACCTGCCGGACACAGAGAACCCGTACAAGTATGAGGTGGCAGAGGGCTACACCATTACCTTCAAGAATGATGATGGAACAGAGTTGCAAAGCAGTGCCGTGAAGAAAGGTGATGCGCCTGCTTATATAGGCGAGACACCGACCAAGGCAGCTGATGCCAATGGGATTTATACCCATAGCGGTTGGTCGGATGGAACAAATACATATACACTAACTGATATCCCCGCAGTTGGCGGGAATGTAACTTATACCGCCGTATATGCAACAACGCCAACGGTAGCAAGCGTCACTGTCGGCAGTGCAACAACGTACTATGCAACCATTGCCGAGGCATGGGCGTTTGTCAATGAACAGACCTCCGATGCCACTCTCAAACTTCTGTACGATGCCACCGCCACCGCATCGCTTGTGTTCACTCCGGCAGCGGAAATTACATGTACTCTCGATTTGAACAATCATACACTCTCGGGTGCTATAAATAAACTGATAGATGTCAATCTTGCCGGAAGTACATTCGTTATCACAGATAACTCAGAAGACAAGAACGGTAAGATATCCATGATTGGAAGTGCTAATTCGCGTATCTACAGCCTCTATATCACTGCCGGTACCGTTAATCTGAAGCATGGTATCATATACAGCAAGAACACCAGCACAGGCTCAAGTGCTGCGGCTTCTGCGATATATGTGGCAGCGGGTCAAAAATTTACTATGGACGACGGAACGGTGGAAAGTGAATCCCGCACCAGCTCGTATGCGCTTTACATTGCAGCAAGTACAGTTTCTGTCGTAACAATAAACGGAGGATTGATAAAAGGTCACACCAATACCGGTGCTACTGCAGGTGGTATTTATAATTATAGTACCAAACTTACCATCAATGGAGGACATATCATAGGACATGCATATACAAAAACTGCATATGGTATTAACAATGTATATGGAAAAGCAACCATCAATGGTGGTATCATAGAAGCCACAAATGATACGATAAACAGCAAAGGAACAACTACAGCGTACGGAATATATGCGCAATATTCTAATGATACATATTCCGGTGCAGTAACCATTCCTTCGACTTCTACGGTTAAGGTATATGCAAGAACAAATACAACTACGGCTATAGCTGTCGTTATAGGTGGTGGTTCTACCGGTAGTACAATAGCAGGAGGAACATTTACAGCTAAAGCAGGAACAACTACAGCGCGAGGGATTTCATCCGCCGGAACAATTACTGTTTCCGGAGGTACATTCAATGTTCATGCTGCCTCTACTTCTTCTACTCTCACAACTGTTCCATGCGGTATTTATGCAGCAAGAGGAACGGTTACAGTAGAAGGAAATCCTACCTTCAATGTGACTTCCGGTGCTGCCAGAGCGTACGGTGCTTTTGCTTACGGCACGATAGGTGCAAATGGTAAAGGTAAGTACCCGGGAACAATCAATATCAATGGTGGTACGTTCAATGTTACGACCACCACAACTACAGCCTATGGTGTCTATGCCGGATTGATAAGCAAAATGGTAACACTCGTAAATTCCGAAAACGCTGCGGATACTATCGCCGGAACTCACTATATGCCGGGTATCATTTCCGTTACAGACGGCACATTCAATGTCAAGGCAGGAACAACTGCAGCATACGGCATTGTGGTAGCAGCATCAAAGAAAGAATCAGGAGCAGTAGGAACAACTACCAGATATCCTAAAGCTACTGTCACCGGAGGTAACTTCAATGTAGAAAGCGAAGGCGATGCCAATGCCACAGCGTATGCCATGAACACATTAGCAACAGCTACTTATCTTAAAGTGCAAGGCGGTAAGTACAATACCAAAGCAATAAGTGCCACTGCAAATATTGAGGGTAAATACACTCAGCCGACCAAGACAAGCACCAACTACTGGGTATTCGACCTGCCCGCTTCTGAAGACCCGTACAAGTATGAGGTGGCAGAGGGCTACACCGTTACCTTCAAGAATGATGACGGTACAGAGTTGCAAAGCAGTGCCGTGAAGAAAAATGATACGCCTGCTTATACAGGCGAGACACCAACCAAAGATGCCGACGCACAATACACATATACATTCGATAGTTGGTCGCCTGCTATCAGTAGTGTAACCGCTGCTGCCACCTACACCGCAACGTACACTTCCGTTGTCAATAAATACACAATAACTTGGGTAGATGGCGATGGCAACACATTAAAAACCGAACAAGTGGCATACGGCACTACACCTTCATACTCTGGCACTACGCCTACCAAGACCGAAGATGCCGCAAACACCTATACCTTCGCAGGCTGGAGCGCAGAAGGCTCGTCTGACGTATTGGAAACAATACCTACCGTAACCGGCGCAGCCACCTACACCGCGCAGTTCAATGCCACACCGAAAGATGTAGGCAACTACATGGACATTATCGACTGGAACGGCACATCTGTTAAGATTAACATAAACGGTTATGTAGGTTCCAAGGGTAATGGCGATCCGTATGAAGCAGGTAGCGGTTCACAACGAACGGGATGGAAGCTAAAGATATTCAACGGAGACAAAGCTACGAATGAATATGTCTATTCCAACTGTAAAGACAACAAGATGGTACTCGATATTAACCTCACTGGTTTAGGCACATTAAGTGCAGGCGATAAAGTCTATATCAAAGTTCTTGCATACGATGGTACAACGATAGACTCCTATCATGCATACACCGTACCAAAGGTATATAACGAAAATGCCACATTATCGGGTGTAACCGATGAAAGTATAGTCTTGGTGCGCAGCGGCAAACTGACGGTAAATGCCAACACAACAGTCAAAGACATATATGTATATCCGGGTGCAGAACTTGTGATTGATGCCAATAAGACTCTGACCGTAAACGGAAAACTTGTGCTGCGTACTGAAGGCAGCAATGATGCAGATGCACTATTCGCCAACCAATCCGCCGTACTGACCAATAACGGCACGCTGACTATTGCCGAAGGCGGTCAGATGTATTACAGCCGCATATCACGCAATAATGAGCAAGCCTACCAGATTGGTTTCCCGTATGAAGTTAATTTGTTGGCAGTAAAGACCTCAAGTCCGAGTTACAACAAGCGTCTTGAATCGGCAGGCATTTACGGCACCCTATTTGGAATAATGTACTATGATGCAGCCTCACGCGCAGAGAACGGAATAGGCGGCAACTGGAAAGGTCTTGACCCCAAAACAGAAACCATAATGAAAGCCAACACAGGTTATCAGATTATTGCAGCAACAAGCTCATATTTAGAGTTCTATTTCCCTGTAAGTTACACAAAGACAAGTCCTGCAAAGGATCTGACCATATCGGCCTATTATAATGCTTCAGGCAATGCCGGTGACCAAGGCTGGAACTATATAGTATCGCCTTTCACACAAGTATATGATGTCAAACCGAGTGTAAGTCCCGAGTACAACCTCAAGATAACTGAGTTGGTATTGTCAGACGGCACGTCAGGCGGTGAGTTATTTATCCAATACGAGCCTGACAAACTGCAGCCCGCAACACCGTTCTATTTCCAAGCACCATCGGCAG
>FLNX01002222.1_pt1 | contig 56917 bp, 51 predicted proteins | sample 1140341 | NCBI WGS metagenome assembly FLNX01 (sample SAMEA3878208, study PRJEB12797) | bioreactor metagenome | biome: Moose rumen | place: Sweden | collected 2011-10
TCGGTAAATTTTTTAGAGCGTGTTGGTAAATTCAAAATTATAACGTGACGAGGGATTTTTTCGGCTGACGAGGCGTAAACAACGAAGTCAGGCGGAAAAATAACCGTCACTGTCAGAGTTTACAAACAGCCCCTAGGAACTTGCCTTGACGGTTTTTGCTGAACGACGTTTGGTTTCGGGCGGGTACCAATCGGTTAAGCCCCAAAGTCCTTCGCCGATATGTTGAAAGCGACTGTCCATGTTAATCATCGTGTAAATTTCGGAAATAGCCGCCGCCTCGTTTTGGACGGTCTTATTTTTTTGGGCGATAATTTCGCGAATCAATTTCTTAAAATGAAGCGGATTTTCTTTGCCCGATTCGCTCAAAATTTGATAGGCAAGATCGACTTCAGAAATATTTTCTTCCATTAAAGAGTTCCTCCTAAATTTTCCAAAGAATCAATGACGCAAGCGCAACCGGGCTTAATGTTTTGCATGACGAAAAGCATTTTATCGTTTGGCAAGCCGACACAACCGCCCGTCCAAGGTTTATTTGTTCCGAAGCAATGCATGAACAACGCCGCGCCTTTGCCGGGAATGCAATCGGGATTGTAACCCATATTCAAGCCGTAAAGATAATGCGGATTGTAATCAATCAAATGTTCGCTGTATCTTGTCTCGAAATTGGCGGGAGCCTCGCGAATGTCGACGAATTGATTATATTTGTAATCCCAATCGCCCGACCAGTAATGATTTTCGTTGACTTGAACGTAAGGAATTGCACAACCCGGGTCGGGCAAAATTCCGAAGGCGAAATCGAAATAAAAAGTTCCGACGGGAGTTTTATTGTCGCCTTCTTTGACTTTGCCGAGCCCGTTCCTGCCGATAAAACCGGGCGTCGTCATAATTTGTTCCCATTGTCCGAGATAATTTTTTTCGTGCATGGAAATCCAAGCGGTCGTACCTTGAATGCCCGCGACGACAACCATTTGATTTGAATTTTTCGCGGCGGACAGATTTTTAACCCACTGCGGAGAAGGTGTAGCCTGCACGGGTATCGTACCGCCAAGCTTGTTGATTGAGTCAATGACGCACACGCAATCTTTCTTGACATGTTGCATGACGAACCGCATTTTATCTTCGGGAATACTGACGGAGCCGCCCGTAGCCGTCTTGCCGGGTTCATTGCAACGCAAATATAACGAAAAACCTTTGCCGGGCTTGCCTTCCGAATTGTAACTGATATTCAGCGCGTAAAGATATGCCGGGTTGAAGTCGATTAAATGCTCGCTGTTTTCGTAGTCGAAATTGGCAGGAACATTGCGCACGTCAACCAACTGATTGTATTTATATTCCAAATCGCCCGACCAATAGTGATTTTCGTTGACTTGCAAATAGGGAATGGAACAGCCGGGGTCGGGAGCGATACCAAAAGCATAATTGAATGTGAAGGTGCCGCGTGGAGATTTTCCGTCGCCCTGTTTGGTTTTGCCGATACCTTTTCTGCCGACAAATCCCGCCGTCTCCATAATTTGTTCCCAATCGCCCGAAGAATTTTTTTCATGCATGGAAACCAAAGCGTCCGAATCTTTGATCCAAGCAACGACAACCATTTGATTTGAATTTTTCGCGGCGGGAAGATTTTTAATCCATTGCGGCGAAGGAGTAGCCGCCGTTGCCGTTTGACAAAGGAAAATCATCATCGCCACCAATCCCAAAAAAATTTTTCGCATAAAAATTCCCTCCCAAAAAATTTTTACATCCTTTCGGGAGCCGAGACGCCCAATAAATTTAGCGCGTGTTGAATTGTATGTTGAGTAATTTTTATCAGCGCGAGTCTGGCAATCGCCAAATCTTTTTCGACGCCCAAAATTCTGCAGTCACGATAAAAACTGCTGAAAGTCGACGCCAAATCATAAACATAACGCGCAATTCTCTGCGGAGCATATTCCGCCGCCGCCTTCTCAATCTCTGCGGGATACTCAAAAATTTTGTTGATTAAATCAATCTCCGCCGCCGAATTCATCAAAGAAAATTTCGGCTCGCCCTCAAGTTTCAAGCCCGCCTCCGCCGTTTGACGGAAAATGGAACAAATTCTGGCGTGCGCATATTGAATGTAGTAAACGGGATTGTCCGCGCTCTGCGACTTCGCCAAATCCAAATCAAAATCCAACTGACTTTCCGTCGAGCGCATAAGGAAAAAATATCTCGCCGCGTCCGTGCCGACTTCTTCCATAAGTTCGCGCAGAGGAATTGCCGTGCCCGCCCGCTTGGACATCTTAACCGCCTCGCCGCCCCGAAACAGCGAAACCATTTGCAAAAAAATAATTTTCAACTTGTCGGCATCATAACCCAACATTTTCATTGCGGCTTTAACGCGGGCAACGTAGCCGTGATGATCTGCGCCCCAAAGATTTATCAGCTCGCCGAAGCCGCGATCAAATTTATTTTTGTGATAAGCAATGTCGGCGGCAAGATAAGTCGGTTCTCCGTTTTCGCGAACGACAACACGATCTTTATCGTCGCCGAATTTCGTGCTCGCCAACCACAACGCGCCGTCTTTTTCGTAAATGCCGCCACTCGATTTTAAAATTTCAATCGCCGCATTAATTTTTTCGGGATGCAAAGTTCTTTCGCTGAACCAAACGTCAAATTTCACACGGAAATTTTTCAAATCCTTTTTGAGCTCGTGCATTTTGTCTTCATAAGCCAACTCGCCCAAAATTTTTAAGCGTTCTTCTTCTGGCAAATTCAAATATTTATCGCCGTCGCGGGCAATGATTCTTTTGGTTGTGTCGATAATGTCAACGCCCAGATAGCCGTTTTCGGGAAAAGCAACTTCCTTTCCGAGCAACTCAAGATAACGGGCGTTGACGGATTTTGTAAGATTGTCCATTTGATTGCCCGCGTCGTTGATGTAATATTCGCTCTCGACGTTGTAGCCGGCGGTGCGCAAAATATTTACAATCGCCGAGCCTGCCGCCGCGCCTCTGCCGTGTCCGACATGCAAAAGCCCCGTCGGATTCGCGCTGACATATTCGATTTGAATCGTCACATTGTTTTTATTCGGCAGGCTCCCGAAATTTTCTCCCGCGTCATAAATATTTTTCAGCTCGCGATAAATCACGTCGCTCCGCAAATAAAAATTCATGAAGCCCGCGCCCGCAATTTCAATTTTCTCGAAAAGCTCGGGGTCAATTCGTGCTTTAATTTCTTCGGCGATTTTGCGCGGCGAAGTTCTGAAAATTTTTGCGCTCTGCATGGCAAAATTGGTTGCGAAGTCTCCGAATTCTTTTTTAGGCGGAACTTCAAGCGCGACTTCGGGCAAAGCGTCCGAAAATTTTAATGCGCCGTCTTTCATTGCTTCCGCGACAGCCGCTTTGATTGCCGCCGCGATTTTTTCTTTGGTCTGCAAATTTTTCCCTCCCGTGAAGTTTTGCCGAATAATATTCGGCGGGCAAGGTTTTATTCCTGCGCGGCTTGTTGACAGTGAAAAATAAATGTGATTTAATCGGCGCGGGCGGATGTGGCGGAATTGGCAGACGCGCCGGACTTAGGATCCGTTGCCTTCGGGCGTGAGGGTTCGACTCCCTCCATCCGCATAACAATTAGGAATTATGAATTAGGAATTAGGAATGAAGAAAATTTTTTCGGGGGAGGAAATTTTATGAAGTGGTTTTGGCTGGTGTTGGCGGCTTACATTATCGGTTCGATACCTGTCGGGTTGATTTTGGGCAATTTGATTTGGAAAAAAGATTTGCGGCGATTCGGCTCACGAAATATCGGCGCGACAAATGCTTGGCGAGTTTTGGGAAGAAAAGCGGGCTTGTTGGTTTTCGCTCTGGATTTCATTAAAGGACAACTCGGCGTTTTGCTTGGCATGTGCATTATCGGAACACCGGCGGCAATGGTCTTGGGCGGCTTCGTTGCGATAATCGGTCATGTAACTTCGATATTCGCAGGTTTCAGAGGCGGCAAGGGCGTTGCGACAGGTTTGGGCGTCTTGTCAATCCTTATGCCTAAAGTTATGGCGATTGTTTTCGTTGTGTGGTTCATATTGGTTTTGATAACGCGCTATGTTTCTGTAGGCTCGGTTGTGGCGGCAGTTCTTACGCCGATACTCGCGGCGGTCTTCAACGTTCCCAACGCATATTTTGCCTTCGCATTGGCGGCGGCAGTTCTTATCGTCTGGCGTCACAGAGAAAATATCAGACGCCTGAGAGAAGGTCGCGAAAATAAAATTTGACATTCCGTTTTATCGATAAAAAAATTTTTTTTCTCCCTGCAAAATGTGCGGGGATTTTTTTTGCAAATTTTTTATGATACAATGCGAGAAGTTTTTCATTACTCATTACTAATTCCTAATTGCTAATTAAATCGGGGGTGCCGGCTTTGGATGAGTTGCTGAACTATTTGATAGTGATTTTGATGACGACGGGAGTAATTTTCGGCGGCAAAGCTTTTTGGGATTGGAAAAAAAATCGGACGCCGCGACTTGATTTAAAAGAATTGGAGGCGGAGCGGGCACAATATCTTCAAGAAAACTTTGACAAGGCGATTGCCGACTATAATTTTTTGGAGGAGGCAAGAGGAAATTTATCGGACAGAGAACTTTCCGCGCAACTTAAGCTGTTGCAACGGACTGCGAAAAATCTTTTGAATCATCTTGAAAAAAATCCCGAAAGAATTTCTCTGGCGTGTAAGTTTATCGATTATTATCAAGATCGCGCCGTCAAAATCGTCAAGCAATATCAAGAGTTGGAAGAAACTCAGTTGTCGACGGAAAAAGTTTTAGATTTGAAAGATCGCATGAAACAAATGCTCTCCGCGCTCGACGATGCTTATCAAGATCAATTTGAACACGTGATTAACGATCAAATTATTTCTGTCGACGCCGAGTTAAAAGTTATGCAACAACAGCTTGATTCGGAAGGAATTACGCGCAAAACTATCGACGTCGGGAAAGTTGACGAATACGGCAACGTCCGAATCGATACCGATTTGCTCGACCGTCCGATTGAGATGGAGCCGCCGAGAAAATTTTTTCCGCAACAGGCAATGCAAAGGCGGCGGCGCGGCGAAGTGGACGCGCACCCGGAAGATTTATTTTTTCCGGAAGAAGATCGTCCGCAAATCGTTCAAACCAAATTGATTCAATCGGCGTTGGCAATTTTTCTCGGCTCGTTCGGCGCGCACAAATTTTATCAAGGCAAAACCATTCAAGGCATTTTATATTTTTTGCTGTCGTGGACAACCTTGCCGATGTGGATAAGTCTCGTCGAAGGCATCAGATATTTGTTCATGCCCGTCGAAGATTTTTATAATCAATATGTTAAAAAAGACAAGAGGAGAGATAAAAATGGCAGAAATAAACCTTAACGACTTGTTGGCGCAAAAAAAATCAAGTGCGGCGCAAAGTCAAGAAGTGGTACCCGTCGAGCCCGCGAAGGAGATTGAAAAAGTCACTCAACAAATCGAAACTCTTTCGCCGGAAGAATTGGCAAAAGTCCGTTCGATTAAGGACGGAATAAATTTCATGGATTCAAGCATGCCGCTGACATTCGGCGCGCCCGCGCAGAAGGAAATCGCGCAATTCTCCGACAGCATACTTGCCAAAGTTCGCACAAAAGATTCGGGCGAAGTCGGAGTTCTTTTAACTGATCTCGTCGGCAAAGTCAAAGGTTTCGACGTGACAAAAAAAAGCGGCGGCGGCTTTTTAAAAAGTTTGCCGATTATCGGCTCGCTCGTCAACAAGGCTGATGACATAATGCAAGGTTACGAAAAACTTTCTACGCAGGTTGAAAAAATTCAGTCGGGGCTTGAAAATTCCAAAACAAAAATGATGGAAGATGTCGTCATGTTCGACACGCTTTATCAAAAAAATTTGGAGTACTTCAAAGAGTTGCAACTTTATATCCGCGCAGGCGAAGAAAAACTTGACGAAATGCGCACGATAACTCTTCCGAAACTTCGCGCTCAAGCTTCCGAGTCGGGCGACCCGATGGCTGTTCAAGTCGTCAGTGATTTTGAACAGAGCGTAGATCGTTTTGAGAAAAAAATTCACGATCTGAAACTCAGCAAAACTTTGGCGATTCAAACCGCGCCGCAAATTCGTCTGATTCAAAACAACGACAGAGTTTTAATCGATCGCGTGCAATCGGCGATTTATCACACAATCCCGCTTTGGAAAAATCAAATGGTTATCGCGCTCGGCTTGACGCGCCAAAAAGACGTTATCGAACTTCAACGGGCAGTCAGCGACGCCACGAACGATTTACTCCGCCGCAATGCCGAAATGCTTAAACAAAATTCAATCGACACGGCGAAGGCGAACGAACGCGGCATTGTCGACATTGATACCGTTAAAAAAGTCAACGAAGATTTAATCTCTACGATTGAGGAAACGCTCCGAATTCAGCACGAAGGGCGGCAAAAACGTCAAGCGGCAGAAAAGGAACTCGTTGCTATTGAAGGGCGATTAAAAGACGCGCTCCTTAAAAATGCGACAAGAGCTTGAAAATGGCAGAAGAAAAAAAAGACAGAGCATTTCTTCAAGGACGCACAACAAAATTGGTCGTGGCGTTGTTGATTCTGATGGGCGTTATCGTCGTCCGTTACGCGTACTTGCAACTGATTCAAGGCAGCGAACTTTCCGAGCGAATGCGTTGGCAAGTCGGGCATGATTATTCCGTTCAATCGCCACGAGGCGCGATAGTCGACAGGAACGGGCGGGAGCTTGCCGTCAGCACCATGACAAAATCTTTGTTCGTCGATCCGAATCATGTTGAAAAGCCGAAAGAACTTGCAAAAGATTTGGCTCCGCTTGTCGACAAAACCGAACAAGATATTTTGGATGACATTGCTGTCGGCGGAGGATTTTCTTGGGTAAAACGGCGGCTTGAACAATCGGAATACGAGGCAATTCGCAATTTGATTCGTCAAAAAGGTTACGCGGTTTGCTTGGGCTTTCGCGACGAGGCTAAAAGATATTATCCCAATGACGTTTTGGCGGCAAATATTTTGGGCTTCGTCGGCACGGACGACAAAGGGCTTGACGGCATTGAGCAGGCTTGGGATAAGTATATCAAAGGCGAAGTCACCGAGTCATTTATTCTCGCCGACAGCCGCGAGCGACCGATTTTGGAATCAATTTTTGCGCCGCACGGCTATCAAGGCGACAGATGCAAAACGATTCAGCTGACGATTGACGGCGCGATACAATTTATTGTCGAACAGGAATTGGATCGGGCAATGGCGGAGAACAGCCCGCTTGCGATAACTTGTATTGCAATGGATCCGCGCACGGGAGAAATTTTGGCGATGGCAAATCGTCCGACTTACAATCCGAACAGATTTTGGGATTACGACCAAGAAATTTGGAAAAATCGTGCGGTCTCCTACATTTACGAACCGGGCTCGACTTTTAAAGCGGTAGTGGCGGGCGCGGCTTTGCAGGAAGGAATTGTTTCGCCGAATCAAATTTTTGTTGATCCGGGTTATGTTATGGTTTCGGGGAAAAAAATTCAGAACTGGAACGGATCGAGTTTCGGAACCGTGACTTTCGCGGACGTTGTCAAGCAATCTTTGAACACGGGCTTTGCACTTGTCGGCTTGGATTTGGGCGCGGATAAATTGATAAGTTACGCGAGACTTTTCGGCTTTGGCGAACCGACGGGAATTGAATTGCCGGGCGAAGAGGCGGGCATTTTATATTCTCCTTATGAAATGGTTGACTCGGATATTGCGACGATGGCTATCGGACAAAGTATCGCGGTTACGCCGCTCCAACTTATCACGGCTTTTTGTGCCATTGCCAACGATGGGATTTTACTCAAGCCGCACATTGTCAAATCGATAAAAAATGCGAACGGCACAATTTATTCCGAGACGCATATTGAGGAAGTCAGGCGGACGATTGATTCTGCAAGCGACAAAACTTTGGTCGGCTTGCTTGAACAGGTTGTTTCGACGGGCGGCGGCGGCAAGGCGTCCGTTCGCGGCTACAGGATAGCGGGCAAGACGGGCACCGCGCAGAAAGTCAGCGAAGACGGTTGGGGTTATCTTGAAGGAAAATATATTGCGTCGTTTTGCGGCTTCGCGCCGGTTGAGAGTCCGCAAATTGCGTTGTTGGTTGTGATTGATGAGCCGTATGGAGTTTTTTACGGCGGACAAATTGCCGCGCCCGTTGCGAGCAGAATTTTTTCGCAAGTCTTTCGTTATCTGCGGATTGAGCCGAGCGACGCGCCGCTTGGATTTGATTCTGATGAATTGGGCGCGGAAATTGGCGAAGGCGACGCGTCAATACAAGGTGCTCCGCAAAGAGAAATTCCGCAAGAAGTTGAACCTGCGCCCGAAGCTCCGAAAGAAGAACTTGCGCCCGAAGTTGCCCGCGTCCCCGATTTTTACGGCAAAAGCATTCGTGAATCTGCGCGGCTTGCAAATGAGGCGGGCATAAAATTTGAGGCGACGGGTTCGGGCTTTGCAATAAGTCAAAGTCTCGGCGCGGGCGAACTTGTCGACAAAGGCGCGACAGTCAAAGTTCAATTCAGTCCTTGAGGAGTTTTGCCTATGAAAAAAATTTTGGCAGCATTGAGTTTATTGGCAGTTATAAATTTCGGGACATGTTCGGCTGAAAGTATTCACGCCGTCGGACGCGGCAATACCGAGCGAAGTGCGATTCATAACGCAATGCGCTCGGCGATTGAACAAAAATTCGGCGCGGCGATTAATTCAAAGACGCGCACGGAAAATCACATGCTCCTTTCCGACAAAATTTCTGTCGACAGCGCGGGCTTAATTTCGAGTTACAAAATTATTTCCGACCGCGTCGAGAACGGAATTTTCATTGTCGAGATAATTGCCGAGCTTGACGATAAAAAAATTTCTTCGCAAATCACCGCGCTTGAAAAAAAATCTCTTGTCGATCTCAACGCCGATAATCCCCGCGTGGCAGTTATCGCCTTCGATTCAAGCGGGCGGCGTTATTCGGAAGTTGAAAACGAAATTATTTCCGCGCTGAAACGTCAAGGCTTTTCGCGGACGGTTGATCTTGCGCAGATTAATCGTGCCGTTCAGCAGAGGATTTATTCAGCGGCGGGCGACGTTGAACTTTGCAAAATTTTGGCTAATGATTTTCACGCTGATAACTTGGTCTGCGCAGAAGTAAAAATTTTATCGGACAAAGAAATTTCTGTTTCAAGCCGCTTGATTGAATTGAATACGGGCGAAATAATTTTTGCAGGTTCGGCGACGGGCGGCGGAGCTTTTCTTGACGGCAACGACGCTTTGAAATTGGCGGGGCGACGTGCGGGCAATGAAATTTCTTTTGCCGCGTTGAAGTCCGCCGCGCAGATTGAGAGACATTTAACTTTGCTGATAACCAAAAATATGTTCGAGCAATTTGGCGGCACTTTGACTTCTGCTTGTGAACAGATAAAAAATATTTCGGGCGTGAACGATGTTTTTGCCCGCAAGTTGAGCACGAGCCTTGAACTTGATGTCGACTTCGACGGCACCGCCGCCGATTTTGCCCGCGAGCTTGAATTTTTCGGGATAAAAATTTTGGAAGTCGGCGCGGGCTTCGTCAAAATTTGAAACAAAAATCTCCGAAGATTTTATTTTGCTGAAGGCAACCGATGATTTTTTTACGCGAACTTGAATTTTGCGGAATAAAAATTTTGGAAGTCAACGCGGGCTTCATCAAAATCTGAAACAAAAAAACTCCGAAGATTTTATTTCACGGAAGACTGCCGCCGATTTTTTTACGCGAACTTGAATTTTTCGGAATAAAAATTTTGGGAGTCAACGCGAGCTTCGTCAAAATTTGAAACAAAAAAAACTCCGAAGAATTTTTTCTCCGGAGTTTTTTTATTGCACTTTTGCCCGCAACTCTTTAATTTCCTTGTCGTATTTTATAAGTCGCTGGCGATAAGAATGAATCGCGCCGTAAATGTACGCGAAAAACGGCGTGAAGTCTCCGCAATATTTTTTCAGCTCCTTGCGAACAACGGCGTCCAACTGCGCGGGCGTGTACTTGTCATAAAATCTTTGCGTCCAAACCAAATGTTGTTGGATTATGTAATCAATCGGCAACTGGCGGTAGGAAGGATTTTTTACAAAAAATTCAATTCCGTTCATGAAGTCGTCGAGAACTTTTGATCCTTCAATCATTAAATGCGTCAGCGCGTGCAGAGAATCTTCAATAGAAACCATTTTGCGCGTTATCGAGTCGGGATTGTGACGATAAATGTAAACGATATTCGGGACGCGGACGATTCGCGGCGCGGTACACAAAACTTGAAAATAAAAAACGATGTCCTCCGAAGTCAACAGCTTGGCGAAGTGAATATTTTTTTCCATGAGAAAATCGCGGCGATAAAGTTTGTTGTGCACCCAGCCGAAAAATCTTCCCTTATAAAACATTTGCACGCGCTCGGCAAGATTGGCGGTTTCAAGAAAAGCTTCCTTGCAAAAGCCGCCCTTCTCCTTGCTGAAGGTTGTAAATTTTGTTTCGGGCGTCACGTCGATTGTCTGATTTTCGGGGAACAAAACCTGCTCGGTATGAACAACGTCGGCTTTGAATTTTTCGGCGACAGTGACAAGTTCCGCAAGCGCGGTCGGCGTGTACATGTCGTCGGCGTCAAGGAAGGCGATATATTTTCCGCGACTCATTCTTATCCCCGTATTTCGCGGCTCGGCTGCCGCCCCGGAATTTTTTGCATGTCTTACAATTTTAATTCGTCTGTCCTGTTGCGCCATCTCCAAAACAATTTTTAGCGTGTCGTCGGTTGAGCAATCGTCAACGCAAATCAACTCAAAATTTCCGAACGTCTGATTCAAAACGCTTTGAACGCAAGTTTTTATGTATCGCTGAGCATTGTACATCGGAAGGACAATCGAAACGCCCGGCAAAGTTGCAACATTCGCGGGCGCGGCGGCTTGAGGCGCGGCAGGTAAATTTTTCTCCGCAGATTTTTTATGAACTTTATTTTTCACACTTGACATTGTCATTTCTCCGTTTAAAATTTTTTCGCCGAAACTATAGCACAGAGATTTTGAACTTGCAAATTAAAAATCGCCGCGCAGGTTAAATGAAACGGGCATGAAATTAAAAAATGTTCCGAAAATTTATTGACACTCAAAAAAATTTGGTGTAACATAGCAACAACTTGAAGGTTATCTTTTCAAGAGTTTTCAAAGTATAGGGAGGTATTTTTAAATGGCTGTTAAAGTTGCTATCAATGGTTTCGGTCGTATCGGTCGCCTTGCGTTCCGTCAAATGTTCGACGCTGAGGGTTATGAGGTTGTCGCTATCAACGACCTTACCAGCCCGAAAATGCTCGCGCACCTTTTGAAGTACGACACCGCACAGGGCGGTTTCTGCGGCAAGATCGGCGAAGGCAAACACCAAGTCGAGGCTAAAGAAAACTCCATCGTCGTCGATGGCAAAGAGATCATCATCTACGCTATCAAAGACGCCAAAGAAATTCCGTGGGGCAAACACGAAGTTGACGTTGTCCTCGAATGCACAGGCTTCTATACCAGCAAAGAAAAAGCTTCTGCGCATTTGGTTGCGGGCGCAAAGAAAGTCGTTATCTCGGCTCCTGCAGGCAATGACCTCCCGACAATCGTTTACAACGTCAACCACAAGACCCTTACCCCGGACGTGAAAGTTCTTTCGGCGGCATCTTGTACCACCAACTGCTTGGCTCCCATGACTGCGGCTCTTCACAACCTCGCTCCGATTCAAAGCGGCATTATGGCTACCATTCACGCTTACACCGGCGATCAAATGATCCTTGACGGTCCGCAACGTAAAGGTGACCTCCGTCGCTCCCGCGCAGGCGCATGCAACATTGTTCCGAACAGCACCGGCGCAGCAAAAGCTATCGGACTCGTTATCCCCGAATTGAAGGGCAAACTCATCGGCGCAGCACAGCGCGTTCCCACTCCGACCGGCTCGACCACTCTTCTTTTCGCAGTTGTTAAAGGCGAAGTCACCAAAGAGCAAATCAACGAAGCCATGAAAGCCGCCGCCAACGAATCCTTCGGCTACAACGAAGAAGAAATCGTTTCCAGCGACATCATCGGCATGAAATTCGGCTCGCTCTTCGACGCAACCCAAACCATGGTCAGCCCCATTGGCGACGGCAATACCCTCGTTCAAGTTGTTTCTTGGTACGACAATGAAAACAGCTACACCAGCCAAATGGTTCGCACCATTAAGTACTTCGCAGAACTCAAGTGAGATTTTTTTCTGCAGTAAATTGAACACGCTTTGAAAATGTGACGGCTCGGCTCTTCGTTATTGTTGAGCCGGGCTGTTTCAATTAGTAATGTGCAATTAGTAATTAGCAATTAAGAGAACGTTTTTTCATTACTCATTGCTCATTACTCATTACTCATTGATTTTTTGGGGAGGTTTTCTAATGAATAAGAAAAACATTCGCGACATCAACTTGAAAGGCAAAAAGGTTTTCCTTCGCGTCGATTACAACGTCCCGATGGACGAAAACCAGAACATCACCAACACCAAACGCATTGACGCGACGCTCCCGACTCTCAATTATCTGCTTGAACAGGGCGCGGCTGTCGTTATCGGTTGCCACCTCGGACGCCCGACCGAAGCTCGCGAGCCCAAATTCTCCACGAAACCCATTGCAAAGAAACTCGCCGAAATTCTCGGCAGAGAAGTAAAATGGGTTGAAGATTGCATCGGCGAACCCGCAGAAAAAGCGGCGGCTGAACTCCAACCCGGCGAAATTCTTTTGCTTGAGAACCTTCGCTATCATAAGGAAGAAAAGAAAAACAATCCGAAATTCGCGAAACAACTCGCCGCACTCGCGGACATCGCTGTCAATGACGCTTTCGGCATGGCGCACCGCGCTCACGCCTCCAACGTCGGCATTACCCATTTCCTCGAAACCGCTTCGGGCTTCCTTATGGAAAAGGAAATTAATTATATCGGCAAAACTCTTGAAAATCCGCAACGTCCGTTCGTCGGCATTATCGGCGGCGCGAAAGTTTCCGACAAAATCGGCGTTATCAGCAACATGATTGACAAAGTCGACACGATCATTATCGGCGGCGGCATGGCTCATACCTTCGACAAGGCTAAAGGTTACGAAGTCGGAACTTCGCTCCTTGAGGCTGACAAAGTCGAACTCGCAAAACAACTTCTCGAAAAAGCGGCGGCAAAAGGCGTTAAAGTCATTCTGCCCGTTGATATTGTTGTTGCGAATAAATTTGCGGCTGACGCAGAATATAAGACTGTTCCCGTTGATCAATGCCCGAAAGATTGGATGGGACTCGACAGCGGCGAAAAAACTTCGGAAGAATATGTAAAGGCACTCGAAGGCGCAAAGACGATCATTTGGAACGGACCTATGGGCGTTTTTGAATTCGATAACTTTGCAAAAGGTACGCTCGCAGTTGCGGCGGCTGTCGCGGCGGCTACCGAAAAAGGCGCGATTTCAATCGTCGGCGGCGGCGACTCCATTGCGGCTTTGAAGAAAACCGGGCTCGACAAGAAAATTTCTCACATTTCCACCGGCGGCGGCGCAACCCTCGAATATCTCGAAGGAAAAGTTTTGCCCGGCATTGACGCGATTGACGGCGTGGGACGCACTCCGATTATCGCGGGCAACTGGAAAATGAACAACACCATTAAAGAAGGCGTCAAACTCGTTGAAGAATTGATTCCGCTCGTCAAAAATGCCGAATGCCGCGTCGTTGTCGCTCCGACTGCCACTGCACTTGCGGCGGTTGCCAATGCGGTTAAGAGCACGAATATTCACGTTGCCGCGCAGAATGTTCACTGGGAACCCAAAGGAGCTTACACCGGCGAAATTTCTACGGGCATGTTGAACGAAATCGGCGTTGATTATGTCGTTCTCGGACACAGCGAACGCCGCGATTATTTCGGCGAAACTGATGAAGGCGTCAACAAGAGAGCAAAAGCCGCTTTCAACGCGGGCATTACTCCGATAGTTTGTTGCGGCGAGCCGCTTGAAATTCGCGAAGCGGGCACTTACATTGAACACGTCGTCGGACAAATCGACAAAGACCTTGACGGATTCAAACCCGCCGAAGTCAAGAAACTCGTTATCGCTTACGAGCCGATTTGGGCTATCGGCACCGGCAAGACTGCGACTTTTGAACAGGCTGAAGAAGTCTGCAAAGCCATTCGCGAAGCTGTCGCGAAGAAATTCGGGCAAGAAGCGGCGGATGCAATTCGCATTCAATACGGCGGAAGTGTCAAACCCAGCACGATTAAAGACCTTATGCAACAACCCAACGTTGACGGCGCATTGGTCGGCGGCGCAAGCCTCAAATCGAAAGACTTCAGCGAGATCGTTAATTTCTAAGAAACCTTCGGAATTCTAATCGGAAGGGCGGTGATTATTATGGCAGACATCGAAAAGAGAGTTGACAAGCTGGAAAACCGCGTCACTTCGCTTGAACAACAAGTGAGCAACGTAGCAACCAAGCTTGACATGTTTATCGAAGAAAGTCGTGAGGCTCGTCAAAGACAAGATGCTGACATGCGCGAATTTCGCGAGAAACACGATGCCGATATGCGCGAAATACGCCAAAAGGTTGACGGCATGGGACAACACGTTCGCAACATGTTTATCGTCACTATAATCGGTATCGCTACAATAGTTGTCGCGGTTCTTCTGAAGTAGACGTTAAAAAATAAGTTAAGCCGCCTCTGTTCGTGACATTGGCGGCTTTTCTTCAATTCAAAAGGAGAGTGTTACGATGGCAACAATTAAAAACGCACCGATTTGCTTAATCATCATGGACGGCTGGGGCATCGGCGACGTTACCGATAAGTTCAACGCGATTCAAGTCGGAAATACGCCCGTCCTTGATGATCTTATGAAAAAATATCCCAACGCCAAACTCCAAGCTTCGGGCGAATATGTCGGACTTCCCGACGGACAAATGGGCAACTCCGAAGTCGGGCATATGAATATCGGCGCGGGCAGAATTATTTATCAGCCGCTTACGAAAATCACAAAGGCAATTCGCGACGGCGACTTTTTCGAGAATAAAGCTCTTGTCGGCGTTATCGATAAAGTCACGGCTTCGGGCGGCGCACTGCATCTTTTCGGATTGGTTTCGCCCGGCGGTGTTCACAGCCACACTCAACATCTTTACGGCTTACTTCAACTTGCCAAGAAAAAGGGCGTTGCGAAAGTTTATGTTCACTGCTTCCTTGACGGGCGCGACGTTCCGCCGAGTTCCGCCGCAGAATATCTCGCCGAGCTTGAAGAAAAAATTAAAGAGATCGGCGCGGGACAAATCGCTACAATCAGCGGTCGTTATTACGCAATGGACAGAGATAAACGTTGGGATCGTGTTCAAAAAGCTTACGACGCCATTGCAAAAGCCGACGCGCCCAAACAACCTTCTTCCGACGTTGCGATTAAAGCTTCCTACGACGCAAAAGTCACGGACGAATTTGTCAATCCCGTTGTTGTCGGCGATTATGACGGCATTAAAACGGCGGACGGAATTATTTTCTTCAACTTCCGCCCCGACCGCGCTCGCGAATTGACTCATGCCTTTACCGATAAAAGTTTTGACGGTTTCCCGCGTGTCGAAGAGATCGTCGGAATTCCTTTCGCGACGATGACTCAATACGAAGAAGGTTTGAATGTCGACGTTGCTTATCCGCCCGAAAGTGTCAAGAACGGCTTGGGCGAAACAATCAGCAAGGCGGGCTTGAATCAGTTGCGCATTGCCGAGACGGAAAAATATGCTCACGTTACTTTCTTCTTCAACGGCGGCGTCGAGGAACCTTATGCGGGCGAAGACAGAATCCTCGTTCCCAGCCCGAAAGTTGCAACTTACGATCTTAAACCGGAAATGAGTGCTCCGACTGTTACGCTGAAAGTTGCGGGCGCGATTCTCTCCGAGAAATACGATTTCATTATTTTGAACTTCGCGAACGGCGACATGGTCGGACATACGGGCGTTATGAAAGCGGCAGTTCAAGCCGTTGAGACGGTTGATGTCTGCGTAGGAATTTTTGTCGAGTGCATGAAGAAAGTCGGCGGCGAAGTTGTCATTATCGCGGATCACGGCAACGCCGATAAAATGTACGATTACGATTTGAAGGAGCCGTTCACCGCGCATACAACGAATCCCGTTCCGATTATCGTTGTCTCCGACAGAGTCGCCGAAGTCAAAGACGGTGCTCTTTGCGACGTTGCTCCCACGCTCCTTACAATGGCGGGCATGGAAATTCCTTCCGAAATGACGGGCAAATCTCTCGTAACCATGAAATAAGCAACGTGACGTTGCATCCAATGTAAAAATTTTTGGGCGGCGGTTTAGTTTTCTTAAGCCGTCGTCCGTCCGTTTTTTTAAGGAGGAGATTTTATTGATTGATCCTAAATTGATTGACAGAGAAAATTGGGAGGAACATTACGTCAAACAAGGCGACCCGTCCAAGCCGACTTATTATATTATTCGTCGAAAAGGTGTTTGGCCGGGACTTTTTGCGACATTTTCGCTCGTTGCTGGCGCAGTCAAATATGCCATAACAAAAGGTTGGATTCCCGTCGTTGACATGCAAAACTATCCGAGTGCTTATCTACCTCCCGAAAAGCTCGGCAAAGAAAATGCTTGGGAATACTATTTTGAACAGCCAATGGGAATCGGTTTGGAAGAAGCGCAAAACGGCGATAACATTATTTTAAGTAATGAATTTAAAATGCCAATACCTTGGCGTATGATATTTCACTGGGGGAGCAGAAAAGATATTTTGGCAGAATGGAAAATTCTCGTTACACGTGGCTTTCTAAAGATAAAACCCGAAATCACGGAAGAAGTTCTAGCAATACGCGACAAATTATTTCCGCCTAAAGAACGTATACTTGGTGTTCACCTGCGTGGAACCGATTATCTTACTCGACCTCACGGACACATGATACCCCCCCCCACAGAATATGCTCTCAAAGTAGTGATTGAAAGAATGCGCGAATGGAAATGCGACAAACTATTCTTAGCTACGGAAGACATAAATATTTTAAAGATTTTCCAAGAGTCTTTCGGTAATTACTTGCTGACGTTCGATAAACCGTATAAAGATTATAAACCGGGGAAAACGGTAGGATATACCAGAATTGAACGTGAGAATGATTATTTTTTATCTGGGAAAGATTATTTAATTGAGATGTTGTTGCTGTCGAAGTGTAATTCTTTCATTGCATCTGGGGGCGCAGGTAATAATTGTGCTATGTTTTTTGGGGAAAATTTTGACAATGTGCATGTGTTTGATTTTGGTTGTTACGGCATATATCCCAAGTATAAACCTTGATTGAAAAATTTTTAAGGCAGTGATTTGCATGAAAAAATTTTTGGCGTTGACGATTTTGTTTTGCATGTTGACGGCGACGGCTTTTGCGGCAAGTAAAGATTCTGCCGCCGAACAACGTTGGGAAGTGGATCAACTTTCGGCAAAAACTTTGCAAAAACTTTATGCGAAATATCCCGCCGCAGAAAAAATTATCGGCGAATGTTACGCCTATGCGACACTTTCCAATTCGGGCGTGAAAGTTCTTTTTATCGGCTCAAGTCACGGGCGCGGCGTTGCGATTAACAACGAGACGGGCGAAAAAGTTTATCTGCGCATGAAAGAACTTTCGGCGGGCTTGGGGCTCGGCGCGAAGGAGTACAATTTAATTTTCCTGCTCAACACTCCCGAAGCTTGGGAAAATTTTATCGCGGGCAAAACTCGATTCGGAGCAAGTGCGGAGGCGTCTGCTAATGACGGCGTAAGCGGCGGCTCAATCGAAGGCGCGGAATACGTTGCGCCGGGCGTCTGGCTTTTTCAAATGACAACAAAAGGACTCACGCTTGAGGCAACGCTCAAAGGCACGAAAATTTACAAGGATAAAAAACTCAACAGGTGATTTGTCATGAAGAAAATTTTTGCTTTGATTGCGATTTTGATTTGCATGACGGCTTCAACTGCCTTTGCCGGCAATAACATTGTCGCAACATATTTCGTAGTGAATTGCAATGAGTCGATAACTCTGCGCGAATATCCTTCGGTTCATGCTCGCGAACTCGCACAAATTCCGCTCGGTCAAGCAGTCGGCTTTATCGAAGTGAATGACGAAAATTTTTCCAAGATAAATTACGACGGGCTTATCGGCTACGTGATTTCGCATTACATTTCGCCGACTTCTCCGTTTCGTGACGCAACAGTTGTGAATTGCAGGCAGTCAATCACGTTGCGCGAAGAGCCTTCGACTTATGCTCGCGAATTGATTCAAATTCCGCTCGGCGAACGCGTGAAATATTTGGGCGTCGAAACAAATTCTTTCTACAAAGTTCAATATCGCGGCATGGTCGGTTTCGTTTTGAAAACTTACATTGAACTTGATTAAAAATTTTTCAACAAAAAAGCTGTCACTCCAAACGGGGCGACAGCTGATTTTTTATTTTGAAAAAGGTTAGCTCCGATTTTCCAAAGCAACGAGTTTATCCGCACCGTATCTTTTGCGAAGAGCAGGCTTCTCGATTTTCCCTGTGGCATTGCGCGGCACTTCGGCAAAAATAATTTTCTTCGGGCGTTTGTAGCGCGGCAGGTCGAGACAAAAATTATTTATCTCCTCCTCCGTGCAAGTGACGCCCGCTTTTATTTCGATAATCGCCGCAGAAATTTCTCCGAGCCGACGGTCGGGCAAGCCGATAACCGCCACGTCCTTAATCTTGTCGAATTTATGCAGGAAGTCTTCAATCTGCACGGGATAAATATTTTCGCCGCCCATAACGATAACATCCTTTTTCCTGTCGACAAGAAAATAAAAACCTTCCGCGTCCTGTTGCGCCATGTCGCCCGTAAGGAGCCAGCCGTCTTTTAAAACTTCGGCGGTTGCTTTTTCGTCGTTGTAATAGCAAGTCATGACGCCGGGACCTTTGACGCAAAGTTCTCCGACTTCGCCCTTCGGAACTTCCGCGCCGTGTTCGTCAATAATTTTGCATTGCCAACGATAACCGGGCACGCCGATTGCTCCGACTTTTGAAATATTTTCCAAGCCGAGATGAACACAGCCGGGGCCCGTCGACTCGCTTAAGCCGTAATTTGTGTCGTAGTCATGATTCGGGAAATATTTTTTCCAACGCCGAATCAAACTCGGCGGCACGGGTTGTGCGCCAATATGCATCAGCCGCCATTGATCCAATTTATAATTTTCAAGCTTGATGTCGCCCCTGTCGAGCGCGTCAACTATATCTTGCGCCCAAGGAACCAACAACCAGACGATTGTACATTGTTCTTTTGAAACGGCGTCCAAAATTATTTCGGGCTTCGTGCCTTTCAGCAAAACCGCTTTGCTCCCCGCAACCAAACTTCCCATCCAATGAAATTTCGCGCCCGTATGATACAGCGGCGGTATGCATAAAAAATTATCTTCGCGCCCCGTCAAATGATGTTTCTGCTCCATCTGCGCGGCTTGCGTCAAAGATTGGTGTTTATGAAGAATCGCCTTCGGAAAACCCGTTGTGCCCGAAGAAAAATAAATCGCGCCGAAATCTTCTTCCGTTATCCCGCCGACCATAGGTTTGAGACTTGAGCAATCGTCAACCATTATGTGATAACTCTCCGCGAAACTCGGACAGTTGTCGCCGACATAAATCAACAATCGCCCTTTGGAAAGTCGCTCGGCGTTGGTTTCAATTCTTCCGATAAATTCGGGACCGAAAATTATCACGTCGACTTCGGCAAGCTCCGCGCAGTACAAAATTTCTGCCGCGTCGTAGCGAAAATTAAACGGAACCGCTATCGCGCCCGTCTTCAACACGCCGAAATAAATCGGGAGCCATTCAAGGCAGTTATACATGATTATTGCAACTTTGTCGCCGCGCCTGACTCCGCGTTCAATCAAAAGATTTGCGCAACGATTTGCCTTCTCGTCGAAGACGCGCCAAGTAATTTCTCTGCGATACGGCGCAAAGCTGTTTGATTCAATCAAGCTGAATTCTTTCCAACTCATGCGGCGACCGTCGGCAACGGCAGGATTTAACTCAACCAGCGCAACTTCATCGCCGTAAAGCGCGGCATTGCGCTCCAAATATTCCATAACGGGCATAAAAACTTTTTCTCCTTTGCTCTTAAAATTAAAACGCGCTCATTTTACACCTTAGCCGAAAATTTTAAAAGCCGTTCAATCAAAAATCAGAGTGGCGTAATAAAATCAAGGAAAAATTTTTCGGGAGATGAACTTATGAACTTTTTTTCCGCAAAAGAAAATCCGTTGCACGCCGAATATAAGCAGTTGAAGCGGCAGCGGAGCGCGTTGAATTTGAAATTGGATTCGATTGATCTCGTTGAAAGGACGGGCATAATCGGCAAATATAAAGTTTCGTTGGAGCATTGCACCTGCGAAAAATTTTTTTATCGGCAAAAGCCCTGCAAGCACATGTACCGCTTGGCGTATGAATTGGGACTTTTTGAACTTGACGCGGAAAAAATCGCGGCGGCAATGAAAACTGCGCGGGGAAAAAATCTTTACGGTTGCGAATGGCTTATAGAAAAGTCGGTGCCGAAAAATTTTGTCGTCATAGATTTTGAGGCGGCGAACAGAATGCCCGACTCGGTTTGCCAACTGGGAATTGCGGTTGTGAAAAATAATGTCGTAACTGAACAAAAAAATTTTTGGATTCGCCCGCCTTACGAAAATTTCACGGCGACGGAAATTCACGGGATAACTTTCAAGGACGTTAAGAACAAGCCGCGCTTTAACATCGTGTGGCGTCGAATAAAAAAATATTTTGAAGGGCAGACGGTTGCCGCTTACGGGTTGGCAAGCGATTTAAATTATCTTTTCGCGACGCTTGACCGTTACAAAATCCCGCGCCCGAATTTTGAGGCTTTTGACATTCTGGAAAATGTTCGCGCCTGCAGAGAAAAAAATTTATGTTTGGCGGACTTGGAGAACGCTCAGCTGGTTACGGTTGCAAAAAAATTAAGGCTCACTCACAAAGCCCACAACGCCTTGAGTGATGCCCTTGTCACCGCGCAGATTCAAATTTATCTTTCAAAAAATTTTCCCGCCGAAAAAACGCTCTTTTATCTGTCGACATTTGAAGCGGTTGTCGAAAGCATTGCGAAAGATGAAATTTCGCCCGAAGACATAGAAAATTATTGCGACAATGCATTGAAGATCGGACAATCTCAATGCCCGAAAATTGCTTGAGAAAAATTTTTTATGCGAAGTGATTCAACATTGCGCCGACCGAATCGAAAATTTTTTTTGCCTCGCGCTTGACGAAATCTTTTGCCGTCGCGACAGTAAAGCCGCCGAAATGCCTTATCATCGGCAAATCGTTTGATTCATCGCCGATAACAAAAACTTCTCCGCGCCAATCGCAAATTCGCAAAAGATTTTCGACGCCGCGAGCTTTATTCACGCCCGCAGAAACAATGTCGAGGCTGTGAGTATTTTTCTGCGCAAAAATTATTTCGCCGAATTTTTGATTTAACATGTCAGCCGCCGCCTGCGCCGCGTCGGGAGATTCAAAGTCGAGAGCAAGCTGATTTATTTTCGGAAGACTTTCAATCTGCGCGGAATCAATCATTTCAACGGGGAAATTCCAGCGATTTTGTTCGCGAAGTACCCAAGAATTGGGATTTACATTGGCGCAATAAACTTTTTCAGCCGTTTCAAAGGCGAAATGCAAACTTTTTGCCGCGAACGGCTCTTTTATTATCTTCGACAAGATTTTTTTGGGTAATTCCGTCTCGAAAATTATTTTTCCGCCGCCGTCGTGAATTATCGCGCCGTTATCGCAAATCGCAAAGTCAATTTCCAAATCGAATTCCTTTAAATGCGCCGGCAACATTATGTAAGCGCGCCCCGTCACAATGCCGAATTTATTTCCTTTTGCCCGCCAATTTCTTATCGCCGACAAATTTTCTGCCGATATTTCTTGATTTATGAACAATGTCCCGTCGAAATCGCTTGCCGCCACTTTAAAACTCATAAATTGCCGCCTCCGTCGCTCTGAAATAATTTTTTTCGTCAGAGTAATTGCCCGCGATTTTTTTACCGCCCGCCAAGATTTTTTCGGGCAAATTTACTTCGTGCGTCGTGAAATTTACCAGAGTCATGAATTTTTTTCCGTTCAAAGTTCGCGTGAAGATAAAAAGTTCCTCATTTTCGGGAAAAAATTCTTCGTATTCGCCCGAAATCAAAACTTCGCTCGAATTTCTTAGTTTGCTTAGCTTCCGATAGAAATTTAACACGGAATCGGGATTTTTTTCTTGGTTTTCGACGTTGCAAACCTTAAAATCTTCGTGAACGGGGAGCCACGACTTGCCGCTTGTAAAGCCCGCATTTTTCTCCGAATTCCATTGCATGGGAGTCCGTGCATTGTCGCGACTGAATTTCTGAACAAATTTCATTGCCTGCTTATCGCTTAAGCCGTCTGCCCGTGCCAAATCGTAATTTCCTCGCGAAGAAATGTCGTCGTAATCGTCGATTGAATCGAATTTTGTATTTTCAAAACCCAATTCCTCGCCTTGGTAGATAAAAGGCGTCCCGCGCAGAGTAAAAAGTATCGTTGCCAATGCCTTCGCCGCCAAAATTTTATCGGAACCGCTCGGAAAAAACGTATTTACCGGACGCGGACGGTCATGATTCTCAAAATATATCGGATACCAGCTGTTTTTTGTCGATTTTTGGCTTTCGGTGAGAGTTTTTTTCCAATCGCTCAACTTATAAAGTTTTGCTCTGTGCCAAATTTCCGCGCCGTTTTCAAACATAATATTCACGTGACTGAATTCAAAAAGCATGTCGAAGACGCCGTTTTTACCGACCCACTCGGATAAATTTTTCGGCTGAACGCCGTTTGCCTCCGCGACCGTGAAAATATCTCGTCCGTCGAAAACTTTTTCCTTAAATTCGCGCAGAAAATCCAAAATCCCGTCCGTCGCCGCCGTCATGTTGTGAATTGAACTCATTCCGTCGGAATCGGGCTCGCCGTCAACGAATTCTTTCGGCTTTTTGATATAAACAATCGCATCAATTCTGAAACCGCCCGCGCCTTTGTCCAACCAAAAATTCGCCGCGTCATAAAGTGCTTGTCGAACTTTCGGATTTTCCCAATTCAAATCGGGCTGTTCCTTCGCGAAAGTGTGCAAATAATATTGCCCGCGCTCTTCGCAAAATTCCCAAGCACTCCCGCCGAAAATGCTCCGCCAATTCGTTTTTTCGTCCCGCCAAATGTACCAATCGGCTTTTTCGTTCGTTTTGCCGGACTTTGACTCCAAAAACCATTGATTTTTATCGGAAGAGTGATTAAAAACCAAATCCACAACGATTTTTATTCCGCGAGCCGCCGCTTCTTTAACCAATTCTTCAAAATCAGCCATTGTGCCGAATCTCGGATCAATTTCCGTGTAATTTGAGATGTCGTAGCCGTTATCGACCATCGGCGAAGGATAAAACGGCGTCAACCAGATCGCTCCGACGCCCAAACTCTGAATGTAATCCAATTTTTGAATCACGCCGCGCAAATCGCCCGTGCCTTTGCCCGTCGTATCGAGAAAACTTTTCGGATAAACTTGATACACCGATTTTTTTTGCCACCATTTCATAAAAAAACCTCCTTCGCTTTGATTATAACACAAAAAAAAAGAAGCCGCCGAATAAATCGAAGGCTTAATGAGTGGGTATTTATGAGTGGGTGGGTTAAGATGATTTCAAATTAACTGTTACCGTCGGTCTCGCCGCCGATAATTTTTGAAATTTCGCGGAAAGCTTCTTCGTTGCGCTCGCCTTTGATATTGAGCACCAAGCTTTTTCCGTTCAAAATTCCGAGATTCACCAATGACAGAATACTTTTGTTTGTGCCAAATTTTTTACCTGAAGCAATGCTGATTGAACAATTTGTTTCTTCGGCGACTTTGACAATATGGGCACTCTCTCTGAATCCGAGAACACCTTTGGAAACCATTATGAAGGAAACTTCTTCTTTACGCGCCGGCTTGCTTTCAACTTCGGCAAGCGGCAAAACTTTATGATTTATATTTTTAAAATTTTTCTTGTATGCGTTTTTCATTTTGAACAACTCCTTTTTGAAACCCTTCCTTTAAACCTGCCGCGCTTCCCTGCGTCGATTGTATTGTAGCATTGAAGATAATTTCGGGCAACAAGCATTCATTCTTGTTTCAGAGGCAAATCATTCGTGTTTCACGCGGAATTTCTTTTGATTCAATAAAAAATGCCTCCCGCGCAGAGAGGCAATTTTTTTTACGAATTTTGATAGCCGATAGCTCGGAGTTTTTTAATTGCTTCGGGCAATTTTTCCATAACGTCGGAGGCGATTAAACCTTCCGCCTTATCCTGCGCGGCTAAATTTCCCGCAGTGCCTTGCAACCAAACTCCCGTAAGCGGCGCGAAAGGAGTCTGTTTCATAAGCCCGGCTATCGTGCCCGCCAAAACGTCTCCGCAACCGCCCGTTGCCATTGCGCTGTTTCCGAGCGGCGAGATAAAAATTTCTCCGTTGGGATAGCCGATAATAGTTGTTTCGCATTTCGCAACAATTATCGCTCGAAAAGCCTGCGCGGCGCGTCTGACTTCGGGCACAAGCGTGGGACGAAGTTTTTCAATCGGAATATTCAACAGCGCGGAAAGTTCTCCGAGATGCGGCGTGAGAATCGGAATTTGTTTGCAAACCTTAAGCTCTTCGGCATTTCCGTTGAAAGGATAAATCGCGTCGGCATCGAGAATCAGCGGCTTGTCGACCGTCGAAATAATTTTCTTGACGAGTTCTCCCGTTTCGCGTTCGCGTCCGAGCCCGCAACCGATTAAAATCGCGTCAACTTTCTCCGAGAGATTTAAAATTTTTTCTGCCGCCTTGTCGCCGCCGATAATTCCCGTTTTAATTTCGTCAAGCGGAGCCGTCATAACTTCAGTAAGTTTGACTTCGTAAATCGGATTGAGACTTTCGGGCGTCGCCAAAGTTACGAGCCCCGCGCCGACTTTCATTGCACTCATTGCCGCCAAAGATGCCGCGCCCGTCATGCCGCGTGAACCCGCCACGATTAAAATTTTCCCGCAAGTTCCTTTATGAGAATCTTTCGGACGAGCAGGCAGAAAAGTTAAAGCAAGTTCATCGTCGATAAGAGTTTGATGAATTTCTTCGTTTAAAAGTTCGGAAGGAATGCCGATATTGTCAACGATAATTTTTCCCGCATAAGACGCGCCGGGACAAATATAATGTCCGATTTTCGGCAAGCCCAGCGCAACGGTACAATCTGCCTGCAAGGCAGCTTCTCCGACTTCGCCGGTATCCGAATCGACGCCCGAAGGAATATCAATCGCGACAGTAATTTTTTTGGCGGCATTGACAAGCCGAATAAGCCGAAGTGCGCTCGGACGAATTTGCCCGTTAAAGCCCGTGCCCAAAAGTCCGTCAACAACCGCGTCCGAAAATCTCAACGTGACTTGCAAACGTTCCCAAGCCCTGTCGCTGTCGAGCTGTTGAAGTTCAACGCCCATTCCGCGCAGAATTCTCATTTGGACGTTAAGCGATGCCGTGCGATGATCTTTTTCTCCGAGCAAAAAAATTTTCACGCGAGCTCCCGCATTCGATAAATATCTTGCCGCCGCCAATGCATCTCCGCCGTTGTTGCCGCTGCCCGCCAATACGCAAATACTTTTTTTGCCGACGCCGCCCAAAATATTTTTCGTTGCCTCAAAGACTCGATGACCCGCGCTTTCCATCAAAGACAATTCGGGCAAGCCGTATTCTTCAACCGCGCTCTTGTCTATATCGTGCATTTGTTTTGCCAATGCCACTTTCATATAAAAATCCTCCCGAAAAAATTTTTCGCATTATATCAAACCGCGCAGGCTTTTACAAAAAAATTTAAAACTCTCAGGCGAAGTGCTTGAGAGTTTTTTTATTCGATAATGCAAGTTGCCGTTGCAAAATCCCGCGAATGACTCAGACTTACGGAAATTTTTTCAACGCATTTTTCTTTTGCAAAAGCCGCCGCTTTTCCGCGCAGATTTATTTTCGGAGCCCCGCGCTCGTCGTTGACAATTTCAATGTCCAAAAGACTTGTAAAAATTCCCGTGCCCAATGCCTTAAAAAAAGCCTCCTTCGCGGCAAATCTTGCGGCATAGGAGGCGGCGGAATTTTTTCCGCGACTTTCGCAATATTTTTGTTCAAACTCCGTGAAAACTTTATCTCTGAAAAATTTTTTGCCGACAGCTTTTTGGACGCGTTCAATCTCGATAATGTCAGTGCCGAGCCCGATAATCATTTCGCAACCAAATCCGCGTCTGTTTGTGCTTTGAAACCTTCGTTGGGATTGAAAGTCAAACTCCGCGCAATGAGAATTTCGACGCGGCGATTTCTCTGCTTATTTTCCGCCGTATCGTTCATTGCTATCGGGCGATATTCGCCGTAACCGATAGCCGAAAATCTCGCGGGATTGAGATTTTGATTAATCGACAACAAATATTTCATGAAAGTCAAGGCGCGGGTGGAGCTCAATTCCCAGTTGGAAGGAAATTGCGCCGTGTTAATCGGATCGGTGTCGGTATGTCCCGAAATTAAAACTCGTTCGGGAACTTCCGCCAAAAGCCCAGCGACTATCGGACCGATTCTCTGTGATTCGGGAACAAGATCTGCCGAGCCCGACGGGAACAATGCTTTTTCCTTAATCCGAATCATCAAGCCTTCTTCCTGCAATTCTGTCGACAATTCGTCCTGCAAATTATTTTCGCGAATGTATTCTTCAAGCCGCTGTTGCAAATCTTGCAGTTGCTGATTCTCTTGCAGATAAGCCGCGTTGCCTTGATCTTCGGAAGTAATAATTTCGCGTTGCATGGAGTTTGAAGGACCGGCTTTGTCGAAGAATGAAGGACCGCCCATATTGAATGCCGCCGTAAATGCCTGCGCCATTTGCACAAGTTTTGTCTGATCTGTCTGCGAAATTGCGAACAGGCAGATAAACAACGCCAAAAGCAATGTCATCAAGTCGGAATAAGGCAGGAGCCAAGCCTCGCTGGCTTCTTCTTCATGTTTTTTCGCATGTTTCTTTTTCGCCAAATGTTATCACTCCTTGACAGCCTCGCGTTCGCTCTGCGGAATGTAAATCATCAATTTGGATTCAATCTGAGTCGGCGAGTCGCCCGCTTGCAGTGAAAGAATTCCTTCCATAATCATGCGCTTGTGACTTACTTCGCCTTCCGATTTGATTTTGAGTTTGTTGGCAAACGGGAGCCACAAAACGTAACCTGTGAAGATACCGAGAATTGTCGCAACGAACGCCGCCGCGATTGAGTGACCGAGTTTGTCAATATCATTCAAGTTGCCCAATGCCGCGATAAGTCCGACGACCGCGCCCAGAACGCCCAAAGTCGGAGCATAAGTTCCCGCCTGAGAGAAAATCGAGCGCATTTCAGCATGACGCTGTTCCATAATTGCAAGTTCGGCATCCAGAACCGATTCGACAAATTCGGGATCCATGCCGTCGATAACCATACTTAAACCGTTTTTAAAAAAGGGATCCTCGATACTTTCCACGCGGCTTTCCAATGCCAGAATACCTTCGCGGCGAGCCAGTTGCGACAGCTCGACAAAAGTTTTAACCAAGTCGCCTTTACTTTGTTCCTCATTGCCTTTAATCAGCAATTTGAAAAGGGTTGGCACTTTTGCTATTTTCTCCATTGTGAAAGCGTTGAATATGCAGGCGACCGTTCCGCCGATGATTATCAAGAATGCGGCGGGGTTATTTAAAGCAGTCAACGGCGCACCCTTGAGAATCATGCCGACGAAAACGGAAATTATTCCGCCCACCAGCCCTATTACCGTAGATTTTTCCAAAACAAGCAGCCTCCTCCCGGCTTTGCGGTGAAAACTTACAGACACCAAAAATTTTTCCATATGCCGAATCGATAACTTTTTTTTCAATGCCGAAAACAAAAATCCTGCCGCCGCAAAATTTTTTTAACGATTTACGCAAGAATTATCAAAAGGAATTGCGCTTGATTTTGAAAAGGAAAATTTGTATACTGAAAAATATTTTTGTCGGAAAAAATTTCGGAGGAGTGGACGAAGTGATTTTGATTGACAGGAACACAAAAGTTATTGTTCAGGGAATTACGGGCAAGGCGGCAACTTTTCACACGAAACAGATGCTCGCTTACGGAACAAAAATTGTCGGCGGCGTGACGCCCGGCAAGGCGGGACAAAATGTCGAAGGCATTCCCGTTTTCAACACGGTTGAAGATGCGGTTAAGGCGACGGGCGCGACGGCTTCGGTAATTTATGTGCCGGCGGCATATGCGGCGGATTCTATCTTGGAAGCGATTAATGCGGAGCTTGAACTTGTGGTCTGCATTACGGAACATATTCCCGTTTTGGATATGGTTAAAGTTCGCCGCTACATGGAGGGCAAAAAAACTCGGCTTATCGGTCCGAATTGCCCCGGCATTATGACGACGGGCGAGGCGAAACTTGGAATTATCCCTGCCAATGTTCAGAAGAAAGGGCATGTCGGATTGGTTTCGCGGTCGGGAACTTTGACTTACGAGGCGGCTTTCCAACTTCAAAACGCGGGAATTGGAATTACGACTTCGGTCGGCATCGGCGGCGATCCTGTTAAGGGAATGGATTTTATTGACGTGCTGAAACTTTTCAAGGAAGACGATGAGACAAAGGCGGTTTTGCTTATCGGAGAAATTGGCGGCAATGCCGAAGAAGATGCGGCGCGTTGGATTGCGGAGAATATGCCCGAAAAACCTGTTACGGCATTTATCGCGGGGCGTCAAGCTCCTCCGGGAAAACGCATGGGACATGCGGGCGCGATTATCAGCGGCGGCAAGGGTACGGCGGCTGACAAAATTAAAGCTCTCAATGCGGTTGGAATTGAAGTTGCGGATACCGTCGCGCATATCGGAGATACTGTCGTTAATACTTTGAAACGCGCAGGGCTCTACGAAATTTGTCACACGTGCTGAAGGAATTGTTCCCCCTTTTTTCCAAAAAGTGGGTTCGCAAAACCTTCGTCGTTGTCGGCGGCTACTCACTTCGATTGAGTTAATCATTAAAATTTATGTGTTGAACCTACTTTTTCTTTGCTTGTCCAAAGAAAAAGTAGCAAAAAGAAAAGACCCCTCGCAGGGGCGTAAAAATTTTTTCTTCGATGCAAGTTTCAGAATGCCGCAGTTCAGCGTTCGCCGCGGTATTTGCTTCACGCAAATGCGCGGCGCGCCCGCCCATCCTTGGGCGGGCGTTTTTTGTTTTTCATTAAACATCACGCATTACGCATTGCATTTCTAATTTTTTCGGCAACGCCGTGCATTTTTTCAAAGGAAGTCGAACAAGCCGCAACTCTTATTCCCAATTTCAACGGGACGGCAAAAATTAATTCGTCATGAAGTTTTTGACAGACGGCGGCGGGATTCTCGGCGGGTACCGCGATAAAAAATCCGCCCTTGTAAGGAACTATTCTCAAGCCGCAATTTTTGGCTTCTTCAACGAAAACATCTGCACGGCGTTTTACCATTTGATAAAGTTCACTGCGCTCCGCCTCGTATTGCGCGGCAATTTCTTTGTCGGCATTTATCTTGACCAGCAACGCTTGCGCCCCGCGATTTATATTCGACCAAGTGGCGCGACAAGAATATTTGTTGACGTTTTTAAATTCGTCAATGATTTTTTCGCTCGCCGAAATGCCGATAAGTGCGCCCGTCCTCTGCCCGTAAAATGTATAACTCTTCGACATGCTGAAAGCTATCATCACAAAAAGATTTTCGGGCAGGTTGGAAAATTTTTTCATGAAGGCGCGAGTAGAATTTTTTTCGCCCGCAAAATCGATATAGGCAATGTCGACGAGCAACGAAATTTTTTTGCCCGCCGAAATCTGCGCGGAAAATACGGCAAGAACTTTATCCCATTCTTCGGAACTCAGCGCGTAACCCGTCGGATTGTGCGCGGGAGAATTTATAATCACAAGCAAAGATTTTTGTTTCTTCAACAGGGCGTCAGCCTTAATCGCGAAGTCGTTAATGTTAAAGTTCAGCGCGTCATCAAAAAGTTTGAAAGTTTCAAGGCGTTTGCCCGTCTCGTTGCAAATTAAATCGTAAGTTCCCCAACGCCAATCGGAAGTCAAAACTGCGTCGCCGCGCTCGGCGTAGTTTGCAATGGCATGATGAATCGCGCCCGTGCCGCCAGCCGTCGCCACCGCCCCGAAAAATCCTTCGGGCTTGTTTTCGGCGAAAGTCAAATCAATAACCGTATCGAGATAATCGGGCAACCCCGAAATCGGCGCATAAGATACAAGCTCCGACATCTCCATTGAACGAAAAACTTTTTCGACAGTAGGGAGCGTCGCCAATTTCCCTTCTTCATTTAAGACGACGCCGATTGTCGCGTTGGTAACTTTTTCCTTGCCGTGAATTTTTATTGCCTCGTTGCAAGCTTGGTTCGCATCGAAAATCGCATCCTTTAACTTCCTGCCTGCCGCGTGAGTTGCTGTCATTTTTATAAATCCCTCCAAAAAATTTTTTTCAAGCCGCGCAGATTATAACAGCTTGCAAACCTTTAGGAAAGTTTTTCGGAAATGTATTCAAGTATTCAATAAAAAAACGCCGAAGATTTTTCTCCGACGTTTTTATTTTCCTCTGACAAAGTGCGGATATTTTTTTAGAAAATTTTTCAAGGCGGGCAATTTTATTTCGTTCACGTCGCAGGGAACAAATTTCGCGGGCGTATGAAAATATTTTCCGTTCGCCATTGCTTCTTCCACAAATTTTCTGTCGAGATATTTTCTATCGCGAGCCGAAAGTTCAACGCATTCAACAGCCGCCGCCATTTTTTCCAAAACTTTATCGACGCCGCCCATATTCGAGAAATGCCAGCCGCCCTCCACAATTCGCGGTAAAGATTCTCGAACATTTCTGAAGGCTTGCGGTGACTTCATATGTTTAAATTTTCCAATGACCGTGCCCGCCCAAGGAAGACTTGGACAAACCCAATCAAAATAATAGCTGTGAAATTTCTGTTGGCAACCGAGCGGACTTAAATTCAAAAAAGCAGATACCAACATTCCGCTGTGAAATTCAACCAATTTATTTTTCGTGTAAGGCGTCGTATCGTAAAAGGCGACAAAGTCAACATGCTTAGTTTTGTCGGTAAAACTTTCGCGAATCGTTTTGATTATCGCGGGATCGGGAATTTCATCAACGTCGGAGATCATGATTAAATCATCGGGCTCGGCATTTTCCAAACCCTTCATGATGCTGTTGCGCTGATTGTTTTCAATCGACCAATCGCCCGCGCCATTATACGGCACAACCGATTTATCCATTACGTAATGAATTTTCGGCAGATATTTTTTGAAGTCGTCAAGGTGTTCGTAAAAATTAAAGGGCTTGGGAATGTTGGCGTGAGTTTTATCCGCCTCGACGATAACAAAATTATCGACAACGTCAAAAAGACTTTCAAGGCGCAGTTCCAAAATCTCAAGCTCGTTAAAAAAAGTGAAGCAATCATAAATCTTCATGATGGCTTACCTATCGGGGAAAAATTCATCGTGAATGCTGTTGACAGCCTCCGTGACTTGCGAGCCTTTAACCAAGCACGAAACACTGATCTCGGACGTGCTGATAATGTCAATGTTGACATCTGCGCGGGCAAGTGCGCCGAACATTCTGGCGGCAAAACCCGGACTGCCCAACATTCCCGCGCCGACAATCGAAACCTTCGCCATATCTTCTTCCACCAAAACCGACGCCGCATTAATTTTTTCGGAGATCACGCCGATAACTTTTTTTGCTTCGGGCAAATCGGTAAGATTGATCGTAAAAACAATGTCGTTGATATTTCTGTCGAGGTTGCGAATGCTCTGAACAATCATATCGACGGAAATATTTGCGTCGGCAAGGGCTTGGAAAAGTTTATGCGCCACGCCCGGATTATTCGGGACGCCGATAACGGAAATTTTCGCAACCTTCATATCGTGAGCCACGCCGCGTATTTCAAAATCTTTTTCTTCCAACGTATAATCCTCCCTGATAATCGTGCCCGCCTTATTCGTGAAAGTCGAGCGAACGTGAATCGGCATACCGAAAAATTGTCCCATCTCCACAGAACGCGGTTGCATAACTCCCGCGCCAAGCCGAGCCATCTCCAACATTTCGGCATAAGTAATTTCCTTCATCTTGCGTGCGCCTTTGACAATGCGCGGGTCGGCAGAATAAACGCCGTCAACGTCAGTAAAAATTTCGCACTCGTCGGCTTTAAGTGCTCCCGCCAATGCAACGGCAGAAGTATCCGAGCCGCCGCGTCCGAGCGTCACGGGGTCTCCGAATTTATCCGCGCCTTGAAAACCTGCCACAACGACAATTTGTCCTTTGTTAAGTTCTTCGTGAACGCGCTTCGGTTTTATCCCCAAAATTCTGCCCTTCGTATGAACAGAATTTGTTCTCATGCCGACTTGCGCGCCCGTCAGAGAAATTGCTGGCTGTCCCAATTTTTTAAAAGCCATTGCCAACAACGCGATTGAAATTTGTTCGCCCGTCGTCAAGAGCATGTCGAGTTCCCGCAAATAATTCGCCTTGTAAGGTTGCGCATCTATTCCGCCCGCCAAAGTAAGCAAGTCATCGGTTGTTTTGCCCATTGCCGAAACTACCACAACAATTTTATCATCGGATTTTTTTTCGGAAAGAATTCTTTGTGCCACTGCCAAAATTTTTTCGGTCGAGGCAACCGAAGAGCCGCCGAATTTTTTTACAATGAGAGCCATCGCTTGATTTTTCCCTCCAAACATGAAATTAGGAACTAGTAATTAGGAACTAGGAACTAGTAGTAATTAGTTCCCTAGTTCCTTGTTCCTGGTTCCTAGTTCCTAAAAAAATTATTTTCTCGTCGAGGTTTTGGAAACTTTTTCAGGAGTTTTTGCGGGGGCAGGCGCGGGAGCCATCAAAGAATCCAATATGTCTACCAACGCAACCGAGACAACGCCCAAAACGTCCTTAAGAACCGCGTTGTAGAGATCGCCGCCGTCCACTACGCCGCGTCCGTTCTCCGTGATGAAAAATTTCTTCGGATGCTCGCCGGCATTAAAAGCCGCCTCCATTTTCGCCGCAACCAATTTCGCCAGTTTATCTTTATCCATCAGCCTTCACTCCCAAATTGTTTTTCCGAAAATTTTCTTCGCGTTGAAAAAAATTCCTGCCGCGCCGCAAAATTTTAATCGCAGTCTAAAGACAAATGCCGAATTTTATTTTATACTTCGTTGCGAGGTGAAAACTTATGAACATGAAGAAAAAAATTCTCGCGGGACTTTTAAGCGGCGCATTGCTCTTTACGGGCTCGCAAGCTCTGGCGAATCCGCCCGAAATGCCCGACGACGATAAAACTTGGCAGGAAGAAGAAGCAAAGCATATCGGCGGCTGGGCGAAATATATTTCCGAAAAATACGGCGTCGAATCCGCGCAGGTCGAAGCGGCTTTGAATGACGGCGTGCACATTGAGGACGTGAAACACGCGGCGATTTTGGCAAAAATCAGCGGGAAAAATTTTTCGGACGTTTTGGCTATGAAAGTCGATTGGAGACAAGTTGCCGAGAAATTGGGCGTCACTCGCGAACAGGTTAAAGAATTTTACGAGCAGGAACGCGACGAGCATTTTGCAAAAATGGCGAATGTCGAAGTAAAAACTTTTCGGAGCTTGCTGAAAGACGGCTATGACCCGCACGACATCATGATTGCGGGCAAAATCGCGCAGGCGTCAAACAAAAATATTAAAAGCGTCCTTGACAAGCGCAAGATTAACAACACTTGGGAGGATGTTGCAAAATCTTTCGGTGTCGACATGAAAAAAATCATGCCGCCCGATCATCCTCACGGCAAATAAATTTCTTCCGAAAAAAAATTTAGCGACGAACTCGATTGAGTCCGCCGCTTTTTTTATGCCGTTTCGCTGTTCGCGAGCTTAAAAATGTTTTCATATGACGTAATGGCTGAAATTTCCTATTGTCAACGTCGGGAAATTTTTTTGAAGTTCGCGGAGAAATTTTTTTGTACCGAGAAAATTTTTATCCTGCGACATGACGGAGAAAAATTCATCGGGGTCATAATTCAAATTGCGGACTTGAATCATTTGCACGGGCAATTCTTCCAAAAATTTTTCCCAAGCGTCAAACTCATTAACTCTGTCGTTGAAGCCGGGCATGTAAAGCAAATTCAACGAGACATGAACATTTTTATCCAGTGCATAAAGAACAGAATTTTTTACGGCGTCAAGCGCGTAACCTGCGCGGTAATATTTTTGATAATTTTCGTCGTTCGCGCTGATAATCGAAACGCGCATTGAGTTTAAGCCCGCGTCGACAATTTTTTTTATGCCCGCCGTGAAGCCCGCGTTGGTGTTGATATTGATTTGCCCGCGAGAAGTTTTTTCGCGAATTTTTTTTATCGCCGCGCAGATTTTTTCGGCTTGGAGACTCGGCTCGCCTTCGCAACCTTGTCCGAAGCTGATAATTCCTTCGGGCGCATGAGTCAAATGATAAATTCCAATGTCCGAAATTTCTTCGACGGTCGGCACAAAATTTATTCGGCTTTGCGGGCTCGGACAACATTCCGATTGTTGCAAAGAAATACAGCCGAGACAATTCGCGTTGCATTTCGGCGAAGTCGGCACGCCGCACTCCCAACGCCGATAAAATAAATTCTGCGCGGTAAGGCAATGCCATTCAAGCGAGCACTTCGCAACCTGCGCGACAATTCGATTATCGGGCAAATCTTTTTTGACGCGGCGAATAAATTTTTTCAAATCCCGCGTGTTGTAATTTTGCGGATCCCATTTAAAATTTTCATCGGTGTAAAGCGCGGCGGCGTGAAGTTCATTTTTATACAAGACGACGGCGGTATAACCGTAAAGCGGCAAAATTTTTGCGTGAGGATTTTTTTGAAAGGCGGGCAAATGCGTTCGAGTATAACCTTGCGGCAAAATCGCCGAGACCGCTCGTCCTTTCAACGTTACAAATTCTCCGCGCCGAAATCCTACAGCTTTTCTGTCGGGCAGGAACATTAAATCTGCCGAATCGGGGAGCTTGATTAAATCTTCGGGCTTGAGTTTGAAAAATTGTTCGCCGACTCGTCCGACTCCTTCCGCGTCGGGCACGTCGAAAATTTCTCCCGCGTCATTCGCAATCAACGCCGAGATTTGATTCTTCATTGGCTTTTTTCCTCTTCGGATTAAATTTATTCATGGCATTGTTAATTCCTTCGCCGAAAATGCACAAAACGGCAGGCACAAGTTCTTCAATCGCGCCGGAAATTTTTTCGGCGTCGTCTTGAGTGAACGGGCTTAAAACGTGATGATTGACCGACCAATTTTTTGGCGGACGCCCTACTCCGATTCTTACGCGAGAAAAATTTTGTTCGCCGCCGAGATGTTGAATAATTGATTCAACGCCGTGATGTCCGCCGCCGCTGCCTTTCGGGCGAAGTCTGATTGTTCCCAGCGGCAAATCCATATCGTCATGCGCGACAATCAAATTTTCCGCGCCGATTTTATAAAAATTCATAATCGGAGCGACCGCCTCGCCGCTTAAGTTCATAAAAGTTTGCGGCTTGACGATTAAAATTTTTTCTCCGTTAAAAAATCCTTCGGCGACGAGCGCATTAAATTTTTCGCGCCAATTTTTTTGTGCAGAAAGTTTTTCGGCGAGTTTATCGGCAAGCATAAAGCCGACGTTGTGTTTGGTTGCGGCGTATTCGGGAGTGGGATTGCCCAGCCCGACAAATATTTTCATAGCTTATCCTCCAAGAATTCAAAAACTTTATCGAAGTAAGCGGCAGGATTTTTTCTTTTGGCATCGGCATGTCCCGCGCCTTCCACAACAAATTTTTCTTTCGGAGCCGCGCAGGCGTCAAAAAGTTTTTCCATCATTTCAAAGGGAACAAGCCCGTCCGCGTCGCCGTGAATGAAAAGCACGGGCACTTTAATTTTTTCGACAGAATCAATCGGCGCGGCGTCGGAAATTTTTATGCTCGTTTTAAACTTGCAAACAATGTCCGCGCAGGGCATAACGGGATATTCCGGCAAGCCGAAAATTTTTTCCAACTGCGCGGTGAACATTTCATAGGCGGAGGTGTAGCCGCAATCTTCGACGACGGCGACAAGATTTTTCGGTTCAAGGGCGGCAGTCATCAAAGCGGTTGCGGCTCCCATTGAAACGCCGTGCAAAATAATTTTCGAGTCGGCAGGAATTTTTTCCGTCCAATTCAAAACGTCTTGACTTTCCAACGCGCCCATTGTAATAAATTTTCCTTCGCTTTCGCCCGCCGCTCTTAGATCGGGAATTAAAACGTTCCAGCCGCGCTTAAGATATTCTTCGGCGTAATCATAAGCAAAAGTTCCGTCGCGCCCGTAGCCGTGAATCAAAACAGCCCAACGATTAGAATTTTCGGCGGGAGAAAATTTTTTTGCTTTAAGTTCAAGCCCGTCAAAACTTTTCAGCGTCCAAACTTCGACAGGAAAATTCGGCGCGGGCGGAGCTTTTAAATTCGGATCCGCAATATTCGCGCAAGCCTTCGGCGGCGATAAATCTTCTCCGCGCTCCAAAGCGAAAGTTACAAAGTAATCTCCGACGGCGTAGGCAACGCAGACAAGCCAAAATATTATTACCAAAAACTTTTTCATAACAAACTCCTTAAACTCGAAAGGCGGAAGTTTCGAACTCCCGCCTGAAATTTTTATTACTAATCGGGTTGACAGGATTTGAACCTGCGACCCCCGCGTCCCGAACACGGTGCTCTACCAAACTGAGCCACAACCCGAAAACATTTGCGATTATAACAGCTGATTTTCCAAATTGCAAGCCCTAAGCCGCTAAAAAATTGCCTCGTCCAAATTTTCTGCGCAACGGCGATTTTCCAACGCAAATTTCAACAGAGCTTGCGCCTCTTTAAGCGTGACAGCCTTGCCGAGAAAATGATATACGCCGACATTCCACATATGCCCCCATTCGCCCGGCGAGCCGTCCGATTTTTGCAAAGTAAGCCCTGCCTGCCGCCCTTCCTGTTCGGTTATGTGCCATTGATGACCGTCGGCGGTGTTCACAATTTTCGATTCATGATTCATGCGCATTTTTCCACCTCTCAAACAAAAAACGCCCGTAGCCCCAATAATGCGCAAGCTTTTCCCGCAACCAATATCGCCAACGATACGGGCGCAACGCGGAGCCTTCAAAGGGAACGACAAAACCGTAAGCCTCCAAGCCGTAAAGCCGCGCCGTGTCTACGCAACGCAAAAGATGAAAATCATTTGTCACGACAACTGCGCGGGCAATTCCAAAACGCAAAGCGTTCTTGAAAGTCTCGGCGGTGTTGAATCCCTTGCCGTCGAGAAAAATTTTTTCCGCAGGAATGCCCCGTTGCCGCAAATAATTTTCCATGTAACTCGGTTCAGGATAATCGCCCGCCTCCGTGCCCGACAACAGAAATTTTATGTTCGGACATAGTTTGTGCAGTCGAAGTGCCGTTTCAAGTCGGGCGTTAAGTGCATTCGGCGAAATTTCGTAGCCGCAACCCATGACAATCGCCCATTCAATTTCGGGCGGAACAATTTTTACAAGACGCGGAAAACATCGGAAAGGAATTCCAAGCAAAACGTCAAGCGGCAAGCACAGCAAATAAATTCCGAAAGTCACTGCGCACATCAGCCAATCCGTCAGCCGTCCGCAATGCAATTCGTCGAAATCAAATGCCGGGAGTTTCATTTTTTAATTCGCGCAACACGCCGTAAGCCGCATATTGATCGAAGTCGCCTTCAATGGGATAAGCGCAAGTCGAAAAAGTTACGACGGTATCTTTAGCCGTAACTTCAACGTTGGTTTTGACTCTGCTGCGCGCCCGAATATTTTTCAGCCACCAAGCAAAATCCTCGTCGTCTTCAAAGTCCGTTCGCTCCTCCCGCATATCGCCCGCCCAATAGCCGACGCAAGCAAAAATTTCAACGTCAAAGCGTCGCCCTTCAATCAACAGCCCGAATTTTGAATGCGTCTCCAAATAATTCTGTTCGTCCAATTCGACAACGGCGCAAAACATACTCCAATCCTTCATGTTGTGCCCGCTGAAAATTGTGTTGTAGCGATTGAGCTTGTCGCCGTTCATGGTTATCGCGCCATGTATCGACTCTTCGCCGCTGAAATTGTGCCGCAGGTAATAATCATCTTCGCGAGCGCGAACGACGGGATAATTTATCGGCGACTTCGCAAGGAAAATCCAACCGACTGTATCGGGATTGATTGACTTCAGCAACGGCAAATCGATATTCGACCAACGCTGACCGTGCCCGCGCATTTTCTCCCCGAAGATACTGCGATAAATTTCTCGCGGATCGTAAACGGGATTATTCGCCGCCGACTGCCGCGCAGGTTGTTCAATTTCTCCCGCGCAATATTCCTCCAAAGAAATTTTTTTGTCATGAATTGCCCGCGCCGCTTCCTTGCCGACGTAACGATAATGATGCGGCTCGTAGAAAACGCCCGTAAATTTTTCTTTGAACTTCGGGTAGCGCAGAATAAAGCCGTATTCATGAGCATGATTTTCTAACCAAGAAAAATGCGGCGTGTGTTCAAAGCGTGTATCGTCGCCCGTTTCTGCGGAAATATCCATTGCCAAGCCCGTTTCGTGTTCGCTCGTGCCGGGTGTCGCTACATAGCCCGGTGGTTTGCCGTGAGAAAAATTGTAAGCTTGCCTCGTCTTGTCGCGATAGCCCGACAAAATCAGAAAGCCGTTAAATCCTTCTTTTGCCGCCGCCGCCGCGAACATTTCTTCCGCCGCAAAATACGCCGCCTCTGCCAAACGCATTTCGACCGCCTTAAGCAAAAAGTGACGCGGAACTTTTGCAAGCTCAATCAGATTTTCCGCAACGTAATCTTTCGGCAAAGGATGGGCGCGATTGACAAGCAACACTGAACTTTTATTCGGCAACGGACAAAAATTTTCCGCCAATTTTTCCGCCGCCTGCGTCATTTTTTGAAATATGAATTCGGGCGGACGTCCCGCCATGAACAATTCAAGGTTGCGGATCATTTTTTTCAAGCGCAAGATTTTCACGATTGACTTTCGCCACGCCTTGACGTTGACGCTCGGCTGTTGCGAAAATTTTTTTATTTTAAAATGCCCGTCAAAGAATTCAAGCGCCCCCGTCCGCACGCCGCAAAGCAACATGTCTCGAACATTCCAATACGAACAGCCGTAACGCAATTTTTCACGCGCAAGAGTTGACGCTTCCAACGTCTCGAAAAATTTTCCGTCAAGCGGTCGCAACGTTGCCAAAAAAAACGGGAGACAATTTTCTGCCTCCCGCTCGGCTTCAATGAAAAAATTTCGTGCCAATGATTCAAACTTCGTCAAAAGTCTTCGCCTCCGGTAATTTCGCCGTTGATGAAAGCCGCGCTCATGCAAGCGGGATTAACGTCGTTGCGTTCGTCTCCACAAGAACAATTCAAGAGAGGAGATTTGCTAAGCTGATTCAAAAAATTTTTGGGTGGCATTTCTTCTCCGGAACAACCGCCCGCCACGTTGTCAAGTTCGTCGTCGGACAATAATGCGTCGGCAAATTTTTTATCGGCTGATTTTTCGTCTGTTGCCATGATAATCACACTCCTAAAGGAAAAAATTTCCCCTTCAGTGTATCCCCCCCCCAGTCGACTTGTCAAGCACTTTTTAAAAAATTCCACAGCTCGCCGATTAAATCGTTGACGGTCGAAAAATAATCAGCTTCCTGCGCCAGAGAATTTATTTTCCGTTCCAAAAGTTCGTCCGTCAAATTTGCGGGGAAAACTTTTTCATCAAGCGTGCCGCAATAATTTTTCAGCGCGTTGTAATGAATGTTGTAGCGATTTTCATAGAGCAGATGAACGAAATATTTGCAAAGCCCCGCCTGCAAAGTCGTGAACGTGTCGAAATTCAAATTTGCCCGCCGCTCGACTTCGTTGAGATCGTAAGACGCCCAATTTTCCAACGCGGCAACGTTGCGGAAATTTTTTTCATGCTCCAGCTCGGCAATCGCCTTGACGGAAATTGTCCGCATGACTTCAACGAACGGCAGGTTGAAAAAACTTTTGGTTGCCTCGTCGCAAAACTCGCGCTCTCTGCCCGTCAAATCGCCGCAAGGATTGTACTCCTTAAGATAAAAATTTTTTAGAATATCCTGCATTTTATTCCCTCCAAAATTAGCAAAGACACGGGCGCACAGGACGTGCGCCCGCCGGCAACGAAAACAGGATGTTTTCTTTGCCGGACAGAGCCCCTTTTCTTTTGCTTACTTTTCTTTTGGGGCTGCAAAAGAAAAGTAAGTTAATAAGCTTTTTCTTTGAAACCTTTCTTTGTGCGCGAAAAGAAAGGAAAAAATTCACTCCTTCGTTTCGTAAATCTCATTCAAAAGTTTTTCCTGCTTTTCCTTGCTCGCCTGCGCGAAGGATCGGCTGGCAAAAATATTCGGAGCCGCCGCGCCAATCGCTATTGCCAAAATGATCAACAAAGCGTCAACGCCCGATTGAATCGCCGATAAAAGTTCGTCCAATGTGATTCGGCGAATATTTATCACGGCGAATAAAAATCGGTAAATCAAAACGCCGGGCACCAACGGAATAACCGCCGGCACAACCAAAACCAATGACGGCGTATGGAGCCAATGAACCGCTTTCATTGCCGTTAAACTTACCAAAGTCGCGCCCGCCAATGTTCCGACTGCCGAACTCATTCCAAATTCAAAGACAAGAAAATTTCTCGCGCAAACGCAAATTGCTCCGCCTGCCGCCGCCGCGTATAAAAGTCTCGGTGGCAGATTGAAAAAAATTGCAAAACTCGCCGCGCCTATTGCCGCCGCCATTGCGAAAAGCAGATAATCACTTTCGGGACGCATTGCCAAATTTGTAAAAGAATCAAAGTCCGCCATGCCGATTGCAAAAACAATTCCGAAAGTCATTGCGCCGACAATAACCAGCGTATGCATGATTCGCGCCGCGCCGCTTATCAGATAAGTATTCAAAATATCGCTCAAAGCGTTAATCATCGGGACGCCGGGCACCAAGAATAAAGAAGCGGCTATCAGCGGATGCCAAGGCGTTGTCGTCGGCAAAAGATGCGTCAGATAAGCAATAATCGTTGCAGTGAATGCCGCGAAAGTCATCGAGACGTAAGGATTAATTCCGAAACGCTCGGCGCATTGCATTTGAACAATTTTTCCGAGAATCGCGCTTATCGCCGTGTAAATCGCCGCGTTGAAGTCGCAACCGAACAGCGTACAAAAAGCTCCGCAACCCGCGCCCGCCGACAAAATCGTAAGCCAATGCGGATAGCGCGGACGTTTGGCGACGGCTTCCAATTCGCCCTTAAATTCGTCCAGCGTGTAATGATCTTTCAGAGCCCGCCACGTCAACCGACTTACTGCCGAAATAATTTTCATGTTGACTCCGTGCTTCGGACATTTTCGGAAAGAAGTATGCGAATGGTGTTCGTCGCTGATATTGAGCATCAAAGTCGTATACATTATGTGCAGATGAACTTTATCGGCGGAAATTCCCATGTAAGCCGCAACTCTCTTCATGTCCCGAATAATTTGCGAAGTATCCGCGCCGTTCTCCATCAGCAACTGACCCACCGTCAAAATCAGCTCCGCCTTTTGTCCGATTTCGGCGAACGCCTCGCGCAAAAGTTCCCGCTGTTCTTCGTAATAAGTTTTAAAATCGTCATCTCTCATTTGTAAACAATCCTCAAAAAATTTTTCTCGTCGTCAAGTGCCTCGCTCAATAAATTTTGTCGGCTCAATGAAACAAAAATCGCCGCCGCCTCTGCCTGACAATTTACTTTGCCCCTGTTGGGATTGAAGGCAATGTCCGTGAAGGCGTCGAAATTTCTTTCAAGCAACTCGTCCGCCAAATTTTTATTCGCCGCCAATGTCGAGACATAAAACCAATTATAAAAGTATGTCTGCGGATAAAGCGGAAAATTTTTCCCTTCAAAACTGAAGCCGATAAGTGCGCCGCTGTTTTTCAATCGCCCGTCGCTTTTGGCGTAAACGGACGGCTTGCCGATTATGTCCGTGAAAGGTCCGCCGTTTTTGAAAATTTTGCTTCCTTGAAAAGCCGACTCCAACGAAACTCCTTCGCGAATTTCCAGATTGAACGCGCTCAATTTCACGCCGAGATCGTCCTCGCTCTTCGTGGAAATTTCCAAAACTTTTTTATCGGGATGAGTTGCCAAATAATTTTCGTGGAGCCCGTGAATATTTTTTCTGACTTTCTCCAATGATCGCCCGTCAAACCATTTGAATTGAACTTCGCAACGAGCAAAAAGTTTTTCGTCCGCCGTGACTTCAAAGACAGGTCTTGTCGCCATAAAAAATCACCTCCCGCGCAGATTATAACACAAGGAGGAGAAATTTTTTATTCGCCGCAGAAAAATTTTATTCGGTTTGCCGGACGGGTGCCTTGGCGAAAAGTTCTTCAAGCGGCATGTCGACGCCGAGCACTTCTTTAACCTTAATTGCCGACGATATGGTCGGCTCATATTTGCCATTCAACCAACTTGTTGCAGTATTTTGGTGAACACCGAGCATTTGCGCAAAAGCCGTTCGCGTTATCATTCTTTTATCGAGTTCCGCTTGAAGGCAAGGATAAGCGGTATTTTTTCTGAACTTCAACGACGAGTTAAACACTACTTCGGGCGACCGCGAAAAAGTAGGATGTTCGCCGCCAAAGGTCATGTTGTAACCATTCGGGTGCTTTGTTCCTAATTCTTTAATCCAGTAAGTTTCACGCTCATTCGCAACTTCTTCGGGGCAAATTTCAAGGATTTCCTTTTTGAAATTTTCCCAACCGTACTTGCGAATCGCCTTGGCAAGGTAAGTACTTGCTTTGGAGTAGTGATGTTGTTTCATACGAAGTTTAAAATTTTTGGTTGCTCCGACGTACCCCAAGCCGGTGATGCGACAAGTCAATTTATAAATCGTTACTTCCATAGACACTCCGCCTTTCGTTGACAGCGCGGCGCGAGCGTGTTAGAATAAAAATGTGAAAAGGCTCTGCCGTGCTTAGGATTTTTGTTTAGCGACTTAATCTTAACACGCAGAGCTTTTCCCGTCAACAAAGCATAAAATAAAAATCGCCCTCCGAAAAACTCGGAAGGCGATTTCTTCTCGGTTATAAAAGTTTTTTCAGTAGAGACCGCTCGGAGCCTCGCTGAGACTGATATAGATATTTTTCTTCTGCGTGTAAGCATTAAGAATGAGCTTGTGAGTTTCGCGACCGATGCCGGATTTTTTGTAGCCGCCGAAAGGTGCGCCCGCTCTTAAGTCATTGTAGCAATTAACCCACATTCTTCCGGTCTCGATTGCGCGGGCAACTCTGAACGCTCGATTAATATTTTGACCCCATACGGCTCCGCCCAAGCCGTATTCGCTGTCATTTGCCATTTGGATAACTTCATCTTCGTCATGGAACTTGATAACGACGGCGACGGGTCCGAAAATTTCTTCGCAAGCAATTCTCATTTTATTATCGACATCGGCAAGCAAAGTGGGTTGCATGAACGCCCCTTTTTCGCCGCCTTCGACAACAGCTCTCGCGCCGCCCGTGATAACCTTCGCGCCTTCAGCCTTGCCAATTTCTACGTAGTTCAAAATTTTTTCAAGTTGGCGATTGTCAATCTGGCTGCCCATTTGCGTGTCGGCTTCCCAAGGCAACCCGACTTTGACGCTTTCAAATTTTTCTTTCAGCGCGGCAAGGAATTTGTCGTAAATCGTATCCTGCACAAAAATTCTGGAGCCCGCACAACAAACTTGCCCCTGATTAAAAAGAATTCCGAGACATGCGCCGTCAATCGCTTTTTCAAAGTTGCAATCCTCAAAATAAATGTTTGCAGATTTTCCGCCGAGTTCAAGCGTCGCGGGAATTAATTTCTTAGCCGCCGCGTCTGCAACCGAGTAGCCGACTTCGGTCGAGCCCGTGAATGCAAGTTTGCTGATGTCGGGATGATCGAGGAGATATTGTCCCGTTTTGCCGCCCGAACCTGTTACGATATTCAAAACACCTGCGGGCAATTCTTTTTCGATAAGTTTCATAAGTTCAAGGACGCTTAAAGATGTCGTGCTTGACGGTTTGAAAACGATACAATTTCCCGTTGCCAGAGCGGGAGCCAATTTCCAAGCCGCCATCAAATACGGAAAATTCCAAGGAACAATCTGTCCGACGACGCCGATCGGCTCGTTGAGGATAATGCTCATTGTATTTTCGTCGAGCATGCTTGCCGAGCCTTCTTCTGAACGAATGACGCCGGCAAAGTAGCGGAAATGATCCGAGCCCATCGGAATATCAATATTCATTGTTTCGCGAATGGGTTTGCCGTTGTCGAGCGTCTCAATCATTGCAAGATGTTCTTTATTCGCGTCGATTATGTCGGCGATTTTGAGGAGAATGGTTGCGCGTTCGACGGCGGAAGTTTTTTTCCAAGCGGGAAAAGCTTTCCAAGCTGCCTTAACCGCGTCGTCAACGTCGGCTTTGCTTGCGGCGGCAACTTTGCACATGTAATCACCGTTTGCGGGATTGTAAACGTCAAAAGTTTTTCCGCCTTCGGCGTCGCGCCACTCGCCGCCGATATAAAGTTGATAGCTGTCCTGCCAAATTTTTTTCGGAGCACTTGCCATAAAAATTTCCCTCCCAAAAAATATTTTATACATTATACAGCATTGAAGTTATATCATGTCAAGGAAAAAATTTTTTGGCAAGACTTAACAAAATGAACAAGACAATATCAAGCATGGGAAACAGAATTGAATTCGACAAGAAGATTGAGGATAAGATCAATGCGGTTTATGCGGGGATGACTTCTCACGGCTCGCACAGCCAACACAGCTCCAGCCGTTAATTTCGGGCAATGAAAATTAATTTATCCTGCGTGCCGCTTGAAGTGATTCTTTTGACAAAAGATTATTTCGAGGCAGAATACGGCGAAACGTTGACTTTGAATTACATTGAAAATGGCGTTGAGATTATTTGCAGAGACGCACAGCACGAACAACTCTTTTTGGATGAAATGCACGATTTCATAAAACGCAAAGCCGTCCTTGAGCGCACGCGGGTCGTTAAGGAAATTATAATCGGGCGAGCCCTTTACGGGTTGGCTGAAAGATGTAATTGAATCAAGAAATTTTGACCGTCTGCAAGGGCGGTCATTTTTTGACGGAGGAAGTAAGATGTTGTTGCCGTTTTATTTCAAGCGTATATCGGAGAACCGTTATTTGGTTTCAAATCTGCTGAGGAAATTTCAATTTGTCGACAAAGCACAACTTGAAAAACTTTGCACGGGAGAGTTTGACGAGCCTTTGAAAGATTTTTTTTCGTCGGAGGCGGAGCTTGATTCGTCTGTTGAAAAGTATCGAAAAAATAATTTGGGGCTTTTTCACGGGACGACTTTACATATTTTTGTTTTAACGCTTGCTTGCAATTTGAATTGTCTTTATTGCCAAGCGGAATATGATCGCGGCGATAAAACTTTTATGAGTTTGGAGACTGCGCGGCGGGCGGTTGAGTTTGCGCTGTCATCGCCGGAAGAAGAATTGACTTTTGAATTTCAAGGCGGCGAACCGTTGCTGAACTTCAAAACGTTGAAGGCGATTATAGAATATGCCGATGAGCGGCGCGGCAATAAAATTATAAATTTTTCACTGGTCACGAATGCGCAGGCAATGACGGAAGAAATTTTAAATTATTTGGCGTCGCGGGAAGTGAGAATTTCTTTTTCGATTGACGGACCGAAATTTATTCACGATGCCAATCGCCCGACAAAAGACGGTTCGTCAAATTTCGACAGAGTTTTTTACCGGTTTAAGAGGGCTCGCGTCTTATATGCCAATAAAAATTTTGTAACTGCTCTTCAGACGATGACACGCTTATCTTTGGCACATGCGAAAGAAATTGTAGATTTTTACTGTGAGCTTGGCGTTAAACAAATTTCTCTTCGGGAACTGTCGCCGTTCGGGCGCGTCGGAAAAAATTTTGATAAAATTGCTTACACGCCGCAGGAGTTTCTAAAATTTTATCGCGAGTGCATGGATTACATAATTGCACTTAATCTCGCGGGCAAGACGGAATTAACAGAGTCTCTTTCAAAAATAATTTTGCAAAAGATTTTTGGGAGATATGTCGTGAATTATCCCGATTTACGTTCTCCTTGCGGCGCGACAACAGGGCAGATTGCTTATAATTGGAACGGAAACATTTATACTTGCGATGAAGGGCGCATGATGTCTAATCGCGGTGTGGAAAATTTTTGTGTCGGCAACGTCTTTAAAAATTCCTACCGTGATTGCCTGCTGTCGGAGGCAACCTGCGCGGCTTGCAACGCTTCTTGTGTCGAAACAAATCTTTCATGCGAAAGTTGTGTTTACAATCCGATTTGCGGGCTGTGTCCTGTCTACAGCTTTTTCACGCAGGGAGATTATGTCGGCGTGCCCGTCAAGCAGGCGCGTTGTCGAATTCTGCAAGGAATTTATCAATATTTGATCGAGTGGATTTACTCCGAAGACGCGGCGAAAAAATCTCTGTGTAAACGTTGGGAAAACGAACTTTGAACTTGGAAGATTATTTTAATCTTGACGAATGCCCTTCTGTCGGAAATTTATCGGCGGCGGAAGTCAACGGAATTTGTTCTCACGTACAGGCTCGGATAAAAATCGACGGACTCAAAATTTTATCATTGGGTTGCGGCGACGGCAGATTGGAAGAAGTTTTGTTGGCGGGAGCTCGACCGAAAAAATTAACTTGCGTAGATCTCTCGGAACGAAATTTGAAAATTGCTCGTCGCCGCTTGCCCGAAGTCGAATTCATTCAAGCGGATTTGAGAAATTTTTCTGCAGAGGATTTTGATACATATGATTTAGTTATCACCATTTCCACAGCCCAATATTTAACGGCAACGGAATTAAAAAATCTTCACGAGAAACTTTTTGGGCTGTTGGAGACGGGCGGCAAGATTTTTCATTTCAATGTGCCCGACAAGCGACGACGATTTTTGTATCGGCTCAACAACTCAATCTTCATGGAAGATTGGAAATATCTTTTGCCGAGCCGGGATTTTATCGACAAATTCAGTCATTGGCACTGCAGGGAGGCTTTTTGTGCCGAAGGTTTTTCAACAAAATTTTTTACGCCGTCGTATCATTGGGAACGGTTTGACGCACTGTTGGAGAAAAATAATATCTCGCGGCTTTAAAAGCGGCGGGATTTTTTAATTGCCTTTCAATCGCCGTTGTAGTATATTGACGGGCGAAACTGAAATTTGAAGGGAGAAAACTTTTGGTGAGGACGAACAGCTTAATCAAGTTGCTAATCTGTCTCGGAGTGATCGTGGCAGTGTTTGTAATTTTTATTCGCCCGCTGGCACATTCGATAAGGCAAGGGCTGGACTTGCAGGGCGGAACACATGTTGTTTTGCAGGCAGAGGATACAGAAATTGCTTTGGTTGATGAAGATGCCATGCAACGGGTAGTTTCGATAATGGAGCGGCGCATTAACGAATTGGGTTTGACGGAGCCGATAATTCAGCGCGAGGGGGAACGCCGAGTCATAATCGAATTGCCGGGCATAAAAGATCCCGACAAGGCGATTGAGACAATCGGCAAAACGGCAATGCTTGAATTTAAAGACGAAGAAGGCAATACGCTTTTGACGGGCACGGATTTAAAGGACGCGCAGGCGGCGATGAATCAGCAAAACGGACAAAGCGTCGTCAATCTGGAGTTCAGCGACGAGGGCGCACAAAAATTTGCCGACGCGACTTTGGAAAATGTCGGGCGGCAAATTGCAATTTTACTTGACGGAGAAATTTTAACTAATCCCGTCGTTCGCGAGCCGATTTTGGGCGGCAGAGCAGAAATTTCCGGACAACGTGACTTGGAAGAGGCGCAACGGCTGGCAGTGCTTTTGCGGAGCGGCGCATTGCCCGTGAAGGTCAACATAATCGAAACGCGGACGGTCGGTCCTTCGCTCGGACAAGATTCAAAAGACAAATCGGAGTTTGCATTTGTTATCGGCATTGCGGCGGTTTTAATCTTCATGCTTTTATTTTATCGCTTGCCGGGCTTTATCGCCGACATAAGTTTGATGGCTTATACAATGATGCTTTTGGGAACATTGAAAGGGCTTGACGCAACTTTGACGTTGCCGGGCGTCGCGGGAATAATTTTGTCAATCGGTATGGCGGTTGACGCGAACGTTTTAATCTTTGAACATTTTAAGGAAGAATTTCGATTGGGAAAATCAATTCGGCTGGCAATGGACGCGGGCTTTAAGCGGGCGTTCACGACAATTTTTGACTCGAACATAACAACGATAATCGCGGCAGGCGTTTTGTTTTTATTCGGCACGGGCACAATTCGCGGCTTTGCAATAACTTTGGGGCTCGGAGTTTTGTTGAGCATGTTCACGGCGATAACTTTAACGCAATTCATGTTGAAACTTTTGGTCAATGCGAAAGTTGTTGAAAGTCCTTCGGCTTACGGCGCGGACGGTTTTGTTTTGTTCGACGTGGCGGCTGACGGAAAGGCGGTGAAGAAATAATGCCGAGTTTTGACATTGCCGGGCGCGGCAAAATCTGGTTTATAATTTCACTGCTCGTGATTGTTCCCGGTTTAATTTCAATGGTGACTCGCGGATTTAATTTCGGAATTGATTTTACGGGCGGCACGATTATTGATTTGAAATTTGAAAAGCCCGTAGCGATAGCGCAGATTCGCGAGAGTTTAAAACCTTTCGGGCTTGACGGCGCGACGATTCAACTTTCGGGCGAAAGTTCGGACGTTGAGACTTCGACGGACGTAATGATTCGCACTGTCGATTTGGAAGAAGTTCAGCGCAAAGAAGTTATGTCTTCAATCAGAGAAAATGTCGGCGGCTATGAAGTTATGCGCGAAGAAAAAGTCGGGGCGACAATCGGCGGCGAGCTGATTTTGAACGCGGTACTTGCTCTGGTAGTTTCTTGGGTGCTGATAATTTTATATATCGCTTATCGTTTTGAATTCCGATTCGGGCTTGCGGCGGTTGCGGCTTTGATTCACGACATTTTAATTGTGCTGGCATTTTTCTCCTTCACACAGCGGCAAGTCGATTCGTCATTTGTGGCGGCACTGCTGACGGTCGTAGGTTATTCGATAAACGATACGATTGTTATTTTCGACAGGATACGCGAAAATTTGAAACTGCACTTCAGACGCGGCGGCAACGTCATTGAGTTAGTCAATCGTTCGATTTATCAAACCTTGACCCGTTCGCTTTATACGGTCTTTACTTGTTTGTTCACAACTTTTGCGCTGTTTTTCTTCGGCGGCGAGACAACAAAAGATTTTGCCTTCGCGCTGATTGTCGGTTTCTTCAGCGGTTGCTATTCCTCAATTTTTATCGCGGGACCTTTATGGATTGAACTTAGAAAATTCGGCAGCAAAACTTCTTCGGGAAAATAAGGAGGCTCTGATTTATGGCGGCTGATTTGTCGAAGAAATTGTACGTGGGAAATTCTGCGGATTGGGAAAAGAATTTAAATCAAAAAAGATTCACTGACAAGAAACTTGAAGTCAAAGTCATTGAACGTGGAATAATTTTACCCGCGCAGAAAACGGACGGAACTTGGAAAGGCGGCGTCTGCGACAACGATTTTAATTTTATTGCAGGCTTTACCAGAACAGATCCCGTCAGCAAAAAACGCGGCGAACGTTTTGCCACTGTCGAATCTTCTTATACCATTGACCGAAAAGAACTTGCTCAACTTGATGAAGATGTAATTTTCGGCGGCTCGTTAATCGGGCACTTCGGACATTTCATGTTGGAATGCTGGTCGCGTCTGTATTTCGTCATAAAATTTTCGGAGTTGCCTTTGAAAGTTTTATTCCTTACGACAAGTCACGGCGGCTATCAATCTTGGTTCGATGATTTTTTCCGATTGATGGGCATTGACAAGGAGCGAATTGTTTATGTTGACAAGCCGATACAATGTCGTTCAATCATTGTGCCGGAGCAATCGGCATATACGCCCGTAAGTTTTGCGAAAGAATTTTTGATTCCGTATCAGACGATAAAGGCGCATGTGGTTCCGAACAATCACAAAAAATTATATTTGACTCGAACTGAATTTGAGGCGGATGACAGTATCGGCGTACATTGCTACAATGAAAAATATTTTGAGGATTTTTTTGTTGCGCGAGGCTTTGAAGCAATTTCGCCCGAAAAATTCAGCGTTGACGAACAAATTTCTCTGATCATGGGCGCGGACGAAATTGCGGCGACAATAGGCACGTTGACGCATTGGGCAATGTTCTGCAAGCCCGATACAAAGTTTGTCATGCTTAACAGAACAGACAGCCATATATCAAGTTATCAATGTATGATTAACGAAGCTTTTAGCGTCAAGAATTTTTATGTCGTTGACATTTCAAGAAATTTTATGCATGCAAATCGAACCGTAGGCGTAATTATGCTCGGCTCGAATAAATATTGGAAAAAATTTGTGGCGGATTATTTCGGCGAAAAAATTGAAGAGGATGACGACGCTTTATATTTTGAAGAGGCTTTGGATAAATACATAAATTTTTGGTGCAGGAAATATTCTTCGACAAAAAATTTGGATCTGTATGTGAGTTCATTTAAGAATATGTGCCATAAGATTGTTGCGTTGGAGTCGGAAGCAATTAAAAAGCGTCCGATACTTACCTATCAAACACATGTTGCTCGAAAAGGTTGGAATTCGTGGATAAGCGAAAATCAAATCAGCAATTCGCTCGAACAAAATGACATTCAAGCGATAAAAATAAATTTCTCGGCGCACAAAGTTTTTTATTCGGTTTACTTCGACAAAACTTGGTCGGAAGAAGTCATTTCGCCAAATATGGCGGGCACAACGGGACAAAGTAAGCCAATCACCGGAATAAAAATGCGCCTCGACGAAGAAGGCGCAAAAAAATTCGATATTCTCTATCGCGTTCATAAATTCGACGGCTCTTGGTCGGCTTGGGCGAAAAACGGCGAGGCAATTTATTCTCACGGACAAAAACTCAATGCCGTTCAAATAAAGTTGGAAAATAAATCTCCTGCTTAAATTGCAATAAAAAAACCGTGCGGAAAAATCTGCGCGGTTTTTTTTGTTTCAGGAATTCAATTCGTCAAAAACTTCAAAGGCTCGCTTAACAACGTCGTCAATGTCAAAGTAACGATACTCCGCCAAGCGTCCGACTGCCGCAATGTTTTTAAAACGTGCAAGTTCGGCAGAATATTTTTCGTAAATTGTTCGCGCCGCGTCCGTGAAAATCGGATAATACGGCTCGTTTTTCCCAGCAACATATTCTTGAGGAAATTCTTTTAAAATAGTTGTGCGCGGAACCTGCGCGGGATGAATCTGTTTAAACTCTGTTATTCGCGTGAAATCGTAATTGTTCGGGTAGTTTACGACGGGAGCCGATTGAAAAATTTCTTTGTCAACCGTTTCAAATTTCATGTCGAGACTTCGATAGGGCAACTCGCCGAATTTTTTATCAAAAAGTTCGTCAAGTTGTCCCGTGTAAATCAATCGCCCGTCAAATTTTTTATCGAACAAAAAAATTTCTTCGCCGCGCAGATTCATAACCTCATGAAAATCCGTGTTCAAAAGGAGTTTGATATTTTTGTGATTCAACATGTTTTTAACGAGCTTCGTATAACCGAATTTCGGCATGGCTTGAAAACAATCTCCGAAATAATTATTGTTTCGTCCGATTGAAACGGGAACACGCGCCGTCACTGCTCCGGAAATTTTGTCGGGCGAAAGTCCCCATTGTTTTTCGGAATAGTGCAGGAAAATTTTCTCGTAAATAAAATCCGCCAAGAATTGCAACTCGGCATCGGAGGATTTTTTTAATTCCAAAATCGGAATTTTTTTCCCGTATTCAAAATTCCCAAGCAAAACCTCTTCCAATTTGTCAGCCAAATTTTTTGGAAAAACTTCCTGCAACGTGTTGAAATTGAAAGGCAACGGTACGGGCTTGCCGTCAACAATCGCCTCAACTCTGTGAAAATACAAATGCCACTCAGTGAATTGCGAAAGATATTTCCAAACCTGCTCGTCGTCGGTGTGGAAAAGATGCGGTCCGTATTTGTGAATCAAAATGCCGTTCGCGTCAATTTCGTCATAACAATTTCCCGCGACATGTTGCCGCCGCTCAATCAACAAAACTTTTTTTCCGCTCGACGCAAATCGCTCCGCCAAAACAGAACCCGCCATTCCTGCGCCGATTATCACAACGTCAAACATTCAATCTGCCTCCTCGTCCAAAGTTTCAATCAAAAAGCTGACGGGTCTGAAGCCGTCGTTGCAAGAGAGCATTGCAGACTTCGGATTTTTCATCCAGCCCGAATAAAAATTTTCCGCGCCGTGCGCCAATGCCATTACAAAAGGCGACAAAGTTTCCCATGCGCTGAGACAAAAATTTTCGGGGCGTTGCCAGCCGTTCGCGATAAAAATTTGTCCTTCAATCATGTTGCAAGCATTTTCAATCGGATTTTCGTAGCGGGAAATTAAATCGTCGTAACGCGCCTTTCTAATCACCGTGATTTTAACTTTCTTCATGCCGCAACCTCAATCAAAAAAATTTGCAAACACATTCTCCGAGTTTGATATTTTCATTATACAAAAACAGCCGACTTTTTCAAGCCGACTGTTTTTTTCTATGTCATTTGATTAATTCTTTTCAGCGAGGATTTTCCTCTTAAACGATTTTCAGCCCTTTGTACGGCGACGCTCCTTTGAGCCGTCCCGCTTTAAGTATCGGCATTTTCGGACTGTTTCTTTAAAATCAGATAAAAATTAATCGAATTTTAATCTATGGCGGCTTTCTTGAATTGACAAAAATTATTTGCGGCATTATAAATTACACGATGAAAGAATTTTTTTCTGTCTAATCAAAGGAGTGGTTTTATATGACACCGCAGGAAGTCATAAAAAATTTTATGGCTAAGCTCGCCAATCACGGCTACACGAGTTCCGATTCTGTCAGCGAAAAAATGTTGAACGATGCCGTTACCGCTTCGTCAAAATTCACGGGGATTCAAGACGTTATCGACAGCATGAAAGCCGACCAAGTCTCCGCCGAAAAAGAAGCCGTCGAAGAAATTCTCGGCAGTGATTACGCGGGAAAAACCATGTCGGAAATTTCTTCAGATATTTTGAGTGCCGACGCAAAAAATTATGACGGTACCAAAATCAGCAACGCTTATTTGAACGAGTGGAATGATCGGCGCAGTACGGTAGAAAATGCAATCAAGGAGCGCAAGGCTTACATTTTCTTGGAAAAATATTGCGGCGTTCAATTACCGAAAAAATATTGGTACAACGCAAGCAACGGTTATTGGACTTATTGGGGCGGCGACAGCGGACTTACCGGCAACGAAGACACAGGAGCCATCACGGGTTCGGATGCAAATATCACATTGAAAGCGGGCGACGTTGTCAACGGCAAAACTTTAACCGCCGAAGATTTGCAAACTCTCTCGAAAATGGACGGCTATTCCCTTTCGGGCGATACTTTGATTGTCGGCACGGGCACGGAAAAAACAGATCGTTCCGTCGTCCCCGAAATTGGAAACAAATACACCGCCACGACTTCGACGGCGCAAAACATTCAAACGGGCTCGAATGATTGGATTGTTGTTGCGACAAGTGCAAACGATACGATAACAACGAGCGGCGCAGATTCCGTCAACGCGGGCGCGGGCAATGATAAAATTTCTGTCGGAGCAGATTACGCCTCGATTCTCACGGGCGCGGGCAACGATACGATTGAAATTTCTTCCGAAGTCAAGGAAATTGTGCTCGGCGATTTGAATTCAAACGACGTTTTGAAAATCAGCGGAACTTTTGATGCCGCTTCCGCAAAAATTGAAGACACAATGCTTGTCGTCACCGATAAGACGGGCACGAGAAAAATTCGGCTCGGCGATTTCGACAACGCCAAAAATGCCAAAATCAATTCAACGACAATCGGCGATTGGCTCGCCAACGCAGGCATTGATCTTAACAATCTCCAAGCAACTTCTTCAAGCAATGTTGTTGAGGAATTGAACAGTGAAACCGCAACCGTCACAGGCGGAGAAGGCGGGCGAATCGAAATTGACTCCGATTATACGCCTTCGCCTTTGACTGCCGAGCCCGCCGCAAAAACTCAAGACTTGCAGAATCAAATTGCTACCGCAACGGGAGAAATTAATGTCAATCTGGACAACGTCACATTGCAAAGCGGAGATCTCGAAGTTGACGGCGCGACGGTCGGCACAATTTCAAACGAATTCCCGAACATTTCCAGTTTCACAAAGAACGGTTTGACGATTAATCTGCTCGGCGTGATGAATCAAAGTACCGGCAAAATTGAATCAAAAACTCTTGATGAATTGGACGATTCTCAAAAGACAATTCTCGCGGGGCTCTTCAAATGGTGGGCTAAAGAATGTCTTCAACTTACAGATGAAAGTTACGGAATCGGCTTCAATTCTTCCTCGACAATGGTTAAAGAAATCGGATTGTATTTTTCCAACACCCAAACAACCATTCTCGCATCGGCTCCCTATTCTTATTCCGGCAGCATAACTTACACTTTAAGTCTCAATATAAACATGAAATATTACGACGGAATTGCGGCGGATAATTTTGACGGCGAAAGTTCCGGGACTTCAGCTTTGCTTGACAGAACACTTGCACACGAATTGACGCACACGCTTATGGAAACGAATGTCAAATACTTCAGTACGTTGCCGCAATTTATCGTTGAGGGTTCGGCGGAACTTACGCACGGCATTGATGACGAACGCGGCAATGCGATTTTCGGCGTTGCATATGACGCAGACAGATTGGACAGCGTACTTGATTTGACAGATATAGACACCGGCAGAACCGATGCTTATGCGGGCGGCTACATGTTCTTCAGATATCTCGCCAAGCAAGCCGCTTTGCAAACTCTTTTTGACAGTGATCCGAAATCTATCACAGGCACAGAAGATGCAGACACAATAAATAACACGCTCGACGGCGCAACGATAAATGCGCTCGGCGGAAATGATACAATCACAAACAGCGGCGAAAATGTTCTGTTCAAATATACTTCGGGTGACGAAAATGATTTAATCAGCGGCTTCAATGACACTTCGACTTTGCAAATCGGCGGCGGCACGGGCACTTATTCCAAAGAAATTGTCGGCAACGATTGGATTTTGACTGTCGGCGAAGGAAAAATTTCTCTGCTCGGCGCGGCAACTCTTTCAGCTGTAAATATCGACGGCGAAGAAATTGATCCGACACTTTTAAAAATTACGGACGCCGATAATTCCGCCGTGACGATAGGCGCATCAATCAAAACTGTTGACGCGACAGAGCGCACAACGCCAATAACAATCACGGGAAATAATCTCGACAATACAATTACAGGCGGCACAAATAACGATAAAATTTACGGCGGCAAAGGAGCCGATTCAATCAGCGGCGGCGAAGGCGACGATTCCATTTTCGGCGAGGCGGGCAAAGATATACTTTTCGGCGACAACGGAAATGATTATCTCAACGGCGGCGCGGACGCAGATTCTATTTGGGGCGGCGCGGGTTCCGATACCCTTTTGGGCGACGCGGGCAATGATAAACTTTTCGGCGGCGAAGGTAATGATTCACTCTTGGGCGACACCGGCAACGATTCACTTTTCGGCGAGGCAGGCAACGATACTTTAACCGGCGGCTCAGGTAATGATTTGTTTATTCACAGCGCGGGCAATGACGTTATCACCGATTATGCAACGGGCGATAAAATTTCCGTCAGTGCGTCAATCGCTTCTTCTTCCGTGAAAGGTTCGGATGCAACCTTCAAAATCGGCTCCGATACTTTGACTGTCAAAAAAGGAAAGAACAAAGAAATCGTTTTCATACAAGCGGACGGCACAGAACGAACGATTTTGGGCGGAGCTTTCTTGGTTGACAATTCCACAAAATCAAAAGTGACACTTTCAGCGGCATGGAGAGAAATTGCCGATGCTGCCGAGCGGACAGATGCAATCAGAATCGTCGGCAATGCCAAAAACAATACGATACTCGGCGGAAGCGGCAACGATACTTTCTACGGCGGAAACGGCGCGGATTCACTTGTCGGCAACGCGGGCGACGATAAACTTTTGGGACAAAATGACAACGATATTTTGGACGGCGGCGCGGGCAATGATACAATCTACGGCGGCGCAGGTGCCGATACCCTTTCGGGCGGCGCGGGAGCTGATGTGCTTTTGGGCGACTCAGGCAACGATATTCTTGACGGCGGCAACGGCACTGATACTCTCAACGGCGGCTCCGGCAATGACACTTTGACGGGCGGCATAGGAAATGATGTCTTTATCTTCGATTCGGGCAACGACCTCATCACAGATTATTCAAGCGGAGATAAAATTTCCCTCAACGCGACAATCGCTTCTTCTTCAGTCAACGGCTCCGACGCCACTTTCAAAGTCGGAAAAAATACCCTCACTGTCAAAGACGGCAAGGGGCAAAAAATTACTTTCGTAAATGCCGAAGGCGAAGAGCAAACGATAATTGGCGGAGCTTATTTGATTAACAATTCTACTTCCGCAAAAGTTACGCTTTCAGCCGCATGGCGCGAAGTTGCCGACGCTTCAACTCGTACAAAAGCGATTAAAATCACAGGCAACACTCAAAACAACACGATTCTTGGCGGAAGCGGCAAAGACACTTTATATGGCAGTACAGGAGCAGATTCACTTGTCGGCAACGCGGGCGACGACAGGCTTTACGGGCAAAGCGGCAACGATATTTTGAACGGCGGCGCAGGAAATGATTATCTCAACGGCGGCGCGGGCGCAGACACTCTCGAC